>Ga0209086_10000410_pt1 | contig 37225 bp, 43 predicted proteins | sample M_130207_XF_Meta_FD_187312 | JGI IMG/M metagenome (GOLD analysis project Ga0209086, IMG submission 187312) | Freshwater microbial communities from Lake Montjoie, Canada to study carbon cycling - M_130207_XF_MetaG (SPAdes) (version 2) | ecosystem: Environmental > Aquatic > Freshwater > Lake... | reverse complement strand
GTTTGGCCGTCCTCTTGCCCCTGACGATTCTCAAACGAATCAGACAGCAGAACTTACCGCCATCTTGGAGGGAATCCGAGGGCTCAAATCACAGCGCAGCGTATCGGGCGTGGTTGTCCGCATCTGCACCGATTCCGAATACTCTATCAATTGCCTGACAAAATGGGTTTCGGGGTGGAGGAAGAAGGACTGGAAGACCGCCGCAGGAAAGCCGGTAGTTCACCGAACCCTGTTAGAAGAGATTCTCAAGGAACTGGAAGGTATTGTCCACCAGTTCGTACATGTGAAGGCACATACAGGGGGTGAGGACGCAGACAGCAAGTGGAACGATCTTGCCGATCAGCTGGCCAACAAGGCGGCGACTCAGTCCAAGGAGGTTCGCCCCGCTGATCTTACCGAAAAGGTCGTGCGCATTGGGACAAGCGTAGACGATGTCCTCGGTGGCATCCCCCTGAAAATCATGGGCGGGCCCGTGACAGAAACTGAACTCGTGAAGGCTATTCTAGCCAACACGGCTTCATTGGATCAGAAATTCTTGTCAACTGCTCTGATCACTGCTCTCAAAAAGACCCTACAGTCCAAGGCGTATGACCTAGAAAAGGCCAAGATTCATGGAGCAGTCGCATATAAACTGGTGGAGAAGACCCATTTAACCATAGAAAAGCTAGAAGAGTAATGCAGGCTTACTTCTTCACGTCGGCAACGTGCGGTCCGTGCAAGGCGGTGAAGCCAGTTGTGGCTGAGCTACAGGAGGATTACAAGCAGGTGACGTGGGCGATGGTAGATACGGGAAACGATCCTGGTCGTTTTGCTTCCACTTACAACGTTACTCATGTCCCCACGATGGTGGCTGTTTATGACGGCAAGGAGATTGGCCGTCATTCGGGGACGCAGCTGATGGGCTATTTTGCGCTTCTGAAGCGTCTTACCCAGAACCAGCCTAAGCAGCATTGACACGCTTGCCGTCACGGTAGGCTTCGCAGACCATCTCCCCCTGATCATTGGGTGCTTGACAGTGCGCCTGGTTCCGGTTGGCGGGGGAAGGTGTAGTCTCCGTTCCGTCGTCAAAGTGCGTACCGTCTAGCGGCAGGAAATCGGCATAATTGTTTTTGAGAACGTAGTATCCACCCGTTCCCGAAAGTAGTCCGATCGCAAGAGGGAGGATAACAGCCTTGAGTGAGGCAGTAACAGTTGTGGTATCAACGCATTTGAGTTCACGGTAGGCGTAGATGTTGAGTAGGAATATCGCAACCGAGAACCCTGCGAACCCTCCAGCCTGTGCCGAGGACCGTTTGCTTCCCACAGTCATATCCAGGAGATACACCATGAAGACAGCAGAGAGGGCAGCCATACCCATAGGCGACCCTGAGATATCGAAATACCCAAGACCACGAATCGCACAAGGATTGAATTTCTGGGTAATGTAGTCGGGGAGAACAGCGCCGCCAAGCTGTTTGTTGGCAGCCAACTTTGACGTTGAATCGGAGGATTTCGCTGCCGCCGCACGGGTAGGTCGAGCAAAACTTACTGTCCTGTTTGCTGGAGCCGTAGCCGCCGGGGCCGCCGACTCTCCCATATCGGGAGCAGTGGATACGCTTCCCGGACGACGGGTAGGGGGTTTGTTTCCAGTTGGCATAGTCAGCTTCTTGGTTGCTGCCTGTCTCTGCGGCTTGGCAATAGCTCCCAGAACTCCTGCGGGGCTGGCCGGAGCAGCAACTGCCGCTACTGCTGCCGCTGCAGCAGCCGGAGGACTCACCGTCGGAGCCGTCGGGTTTCCATCGCCTACTCCGAATATCTGAGAAGAAGAAGAAGATGGTGCAGTCGGTGCCTTAGGTGCCACTGCTGCGGTAATCGCTGATGCCGTTGATGCGACCGCCGACGTCACTCCCTTGGAAAATCCAAAAATAGACCCTCCAACAATCCAGTGCAGGATCACAGCAATGATTCCAATAATGCTTGTCACCGAGAAACGGAACTTGAGATTCATGATATCGGAAATGAAACCAATGAGCAGGACGATATCGGGGGACAGCGCTCCGCCGAGCACACCGGCAATTTTCAGGTTATCTAGGATTCCGCTTCCGGTCGATGCCATTCCGCTCGTAGCACCCGTTAACGATTCACGCAGGCCAGGATAGAATACAAGGACGAGTCCTATGATCATCACGAGAAAAGACAGGACACTGAAGGTTAGTGAGGCGATCGCCAAATTTACCTCCGAGTCTACCATTGTTACAAAACGAGAAGAAAACGGATCTGTTTGAGTGCTAGAAATCCAGGACTGCCCAACAGAATGTATCCCTACCAAATCGACGCACTCAATTGGATGAAGACCCGCGAATCTGATCACATCATCTCTGGAGGGTTCCTCTGCCTGGACATGGGTCTCGGCAAGACCCGCATTACTTCGACGCTCATTCGAGACAACCTGCTGCCCCGCACCCTCGTCCTCACCACCAAGTCTACTGTCGGCGGCTGGCTCGCCGAGCTGCGTCTCCAGTCCAACTTCGCCTTCGACTGCATCGAGTACATCAAGAACAAGACTCATCTCACCCCGGGACGCCCGACCGCTGTTGTGGCCACGCACCATTCCGTTTTGAAGCAGAACGTTGGGTGGTTCCGTGAGCAGGCCTTTGATCGGGTGGTGGTGGACGAGGTCCACGTCATCCGTAACCTCGGAACCATCTTCTGGGCTCTGCGTGAGATCCCTGCCAGATCTCGCTGGGGTTTGACCGCCACGCCCTTCAACAACTCTAAGTCCGATATCCGTGCCTACACCGAGTTCCTCCAGCCGGGCCTCCCTGCCGAGGAGTTCAAGAAGTACCGCTACCGCAAGCTCCGCTCCGAGGTTGTCCATGGCGGTCCCGAACTCCAGAATGACAAGCACGTCTACGAATTTGAGTCGCCCGAGGAGATGCGGCTCTACGAGTACGTTTCTGGCCGGATCGAGGACACCAATGCCTGGATCGCCGACAACGCCCGCCGGCTTCCCCGCCACGTCCGGGGCATGATGAAGCTCACGATGATTCTGCGTGAGCGTCAGGCGGCCATCCACCCGCAGATTGTTCTGGATGCCGAAAAGGTCTGGCGTGCTCAGATGCCTGCTGTTCTCGGCGACCCCGAGGATGTGGGCAAGTGGGACCCGTCCAAGGTCACCAAGTTCCGCCACATCGTGGACATGGTGAAGGCCGATTTCAAGAAGGGCGAGTCTACGATGATTGTCACGCACTTCAAGACCGAGCTGGACCTGCTGCAGCAGGCTCTGTCCAAGGCCAAGATCCGCACTGAGGTCCTGAACGGCAAGACTACACCTGCCAAGCGGACGGCCATGGAGCGCTACGGCAACCCGGCTACACCGACCGAGATCAAGAACATCATCGACGAGACCACGTTTGTTCCCGACGATGTTATCGGGGTCATCCAGTCCTTCATCGACGGACCCCGTGTCCTCCTCCTGCAGATCAAGGCTGGTGGGGTGGGCATCTCGCTTCCGTGGGTCCACCACGTCATTAACACCAGCCCAGACTGGAACCCCTTCCTTGAACTCCAGGCCATTTATCGTGCCTACCGCATCAACACACGTCACAACGTGCGTGTCACCTCTATGTACTTCAGGGACACCGTCGACACTCAGATCCAGACTCGGCAGAAGAAGAAGTTTGAGGAGAGTCTGGAATGGACGGGCGATGACCCCAAGTCAATCTCGGAATTTATAAGTATGCCTGTCTAATAATAGAGAAGGGATGACCAGTATCTTCGACAGTTCCCGAAAGTGGCCCGATGAATACAAAGCATGCGGTGCCCCCCATCAGTCTCCAATTAATTTATCACAGTCTTTTTCGCTTCCGTGCGACCGTCTGTGCGAATGGTCCGTAGACGATACAGCCGTTGGAACGGCATACGTAAGGAATGCCCAAGCCAGTGCAGGCGGTCTTGTGTTGAGCGGATTCCAGAACGGCAAACCTACTGGTAAGTTCAATGGGGACGGATACACGTGTGAAGCAATGGTCTTATTTTCCACCTCCCAGCATTCCTTGGAATCCGTATTCGGAGAAGGAGAACTGGTGTGTATGTTCAGTCATCCTGGTGGAAAGATCATATGTATGTCCGTCATTCTCCGCAGCACTCCTGGAGACACTCCCTCCTCTAAGTTTTTCAATGCCTTCGTTCCGTATGTGGACCAGGGATCAGCTGTGACTTTACCTAAATCATGGACAATCCGGGACGTTATTCCCGACACTCCGTCCTACTACATCTACAAAGGCACTACAGTCTGGCCTGCATGTCAACCCAACGTCACGTGGATTGTATATTCCAACACCGTAACTATTGATCCGTCTGATTACGCTAAACTTGTCCGGTCAGTCAAACCTGCTCGCCGACCGCTAGAACAAGTCGCAGATCGTAAAGTCACGTTTTATGATGCACAGGCACAGGGTGTCACAACTCCTCGTGACGGAAAATTGTATATGCGCTGCCGTCGTGCGGGTAAGAAAAGGGATGAGGAGGAACAAGGAAGCCCAAATAAACAGGTGGTAAAGGAAGGTGGACTTGAGGATGCTACGACAGAAGAACAAAATGCGGCAAATCAACTGGCATTGAACAATGCTTCAGCGGCGGCGGCGGCGGCGTATGAGTCGCTGGGTGGAATATACGGAGTTCTTAGCGTTCTTGTTCTTGTCGCTACATCTGGCGGATTGTTCTTCACATCAACTGGAAAACAGTTAGGTGCGACTGCCTTCGTAGTTGCATTCATCATTCCTCATTATATTCGTGCAGCGGTCATGTGGCTGCTTTCATCGGTATTCGGACTAGTCTTTTAGTTAGCGCTCCCGCTCCCAAACACCTTCCGTCTGCCAAACGCTCGTATCCTCAATCGCCGGCTCAAGAAGCTCAGGCTCCTCCATCATCTTCTCGACAGCCGTCTTCCTGGGCTTGCGGACCGGACGCTCAACCGTGCGCCAGTCCGACGACGAATCGGCCGTTGGGATAGGCGGCAGCTCATCTTCATACTCATCCTCGTAATACGTATCCTCATCCCGAGAATGGGTATTGCCGAAACGATACTTGGTATGGTTGTAACCATAGCTGTAGGTCGTGTTCTTCTTAGCCTCGGCTGCGGCAGCTTCAGCCTTGCGCACCTTCTCCTCCTCGGCCTTGGCATCCCACTCCACCAGGAGCGATGCCAACTTGGGTTTAACTGCCGGACCCCCCGCACCTCCAGCCGCCGCACCCCATGAATTCTCCGTGAGCGATGGGAAGCTGATATCATTCACCTCCACCAGCTTCTTCCGCTCTGCGTCCAGTTGATCCTGCTTGCGATTTGCGAGTTTCTCGTGCCACGTGCTCATCTTGTTTGTTTGTTTGATTAGTTTGACTTGAATATGCTACTCAGTTTCCTAAGAAATACCCGATCCGTTTTGACGAATTCAAAACCGATCGTAATTTTCGAGAGAGAAACACTAAGTAAGTAAGAATGGTTTTAGCAACGTCGATTCAGGCTACAGGGGCACTCCAGGAACTCACCGTCCCTGCAAAGTCGGTGGATGTTCTAGAATGGCTCAGGACGAAACTCAAGCAGCCTGGTCTCCAGTTTCAGGGCAAGATCCAGGACAAGGAAACGTGGGTCACCGTGTTTGCCGAGTCGGGGTGCGAAGACGAAGATGATAACATCAATCAGCACGTTCTGGGCGGAAACTTTCAGGACGAGGTGTTTATCGGATGTATCGTCGTGATGCTCTCCAAGAACTCCAATGCTGACAATTATGATAAGTTGGCGTCCGTATACACCAACCTCAAGCCCGCAGATTACGAGACGATCTATGCTAGCTGGACATTCGAAGGCGAGTCGTCTGACGAGGAAGAGGCGGCCGAGGAGGAGGAGGAGGTGTCGGACAACGAAGATGTTCCCGACGACGAGGAACCTGCGCCAGAGGAGGAAGTTGCTCCTACCCGCCAACGTAAGCCAAAGCAGGTGGTAATTCACGACGTGAATACTCCCTGTCCCGTCCGTGATCTAGTCAAGCAGCGATACGTTGAGATTGGGATTCCTTCTGATATCGCCAACGCACTCGAAGTCGCTCTTCTTCAGCGGTGTATCCGTGATTGTGCCAAGCAGGGCATTGAAGTCACGTGGGCGAACGTTGCCTTCTGGAATCATTACCGTGGTCGGTGTATCCAGTTCTACGAGAATGCTCCCGACTGGATTCCCAAGCTCGTATCTGGCGAACTGACTCCAGCGGCATTCGCCGAAATGACGGTGGTTGAACTGAGTCCAAAGCGATGGAAGGCACAGATTGAGGCGCAGATTGAGAAGGAGAAACATCTCTACTCGCCCTCGGGAAGTGCCTCCATCTACTTCTACTGCTCCTCGTGTAAGAAGAAGACCAAGTGTGATTACTACCAGATGCAGACCAGGAGCGCAGACGAACCGATGACGACGTTCGTGACTTGTCTAGAATGCGACCGTCGCTGGAAGTTCTAATTCTCTTGCGAGTATATAATGGTTCAGTGGGAGCTTCAAAGTAAGCATCCGGCTACGTCTTTTGGAAAAATAGTTGAAAGGCATGTTGGCACTGCCGATGCCAAGAACATGGACAGTATGATCAGTGCGTACGAAGCTCTATATAAAGGCAAATTCAAGTCTTCTGAGGATATTCGCCGTGCGTTTACCAAGGACGGCCAGCCTCTTTTTACACCGGAGCAGGCTGCTTCGGTATACAAGAAGATCCAGCCGTTTAATTTGCAGAAGGGTGGGGCACCAGTTGAGAGTATCCTGAATACCACTATCCGAAACGCAATTGATTCTGCCGCTGGAATCACGCCGCCATCTCCTCCGAATCCCTCAATCCAGGCGACCATCAAGACGGTTCAGATGGTGATCCGCATGATTATCCCGTTCATTTTTATCCTAGATACCTTAGAGAACACCCCTCTATTCGGCGACCTGATTGGCGCTGCTCTTGATGTGACTGCTGCGGTTCTCCCCGTGATGGCCTCCAATATCCAGACGATGACACCCGGTATCGTAGGACTGATTCCAGTTCCTCTCGCAGGAACTCTAGGTATTGTTCTCGGATGGCTGTTTTCCCTATGGTTCCTCTGGCTGGCGATGGTGATCGGAATATCCCGTAAGGAATTTGCGGCGGCTCTGGAAGCCACTGCCGGAATGGTCCCTGTGATTGGCCCTGCACTGTCACGTGGTGTCAAGGCCGTAGAAACCGTGGGAACCAAATTCTACAACCGTGCAGATAAGATCTCGACATCTATTTCCAAGGCGTTTGGAAGTTTACAGGGCGCTATTGCAAAGGTCAAGAGCACTGCCAGTTCCCTGCCCAGTCTAGACAAATTTGCTGGTCCCAACCCACCTGCCCTACCTTCGCTCGCCCAGATCCAGAGCAAGGCTGCTGCCGCTCTCCCTCCTCTCCCCGCTCCCATCCCCGCCGCTGGAGAAGATCCTACTCCCCCCACTGCATCTGCTCTACCCACTGCAGTTTCCGCCAGAAAAGTCTTTCCTCCGACCAAGGGCAAGAAGAAGGGAGGCCGGGGCAGATTTACACGTCGCAAGCGTAGTATAAACAGAAAGACATGGCCGAGGACAACCCGCCGCCGGTAGCCGAGACGCTTCGTCAATGGATTGCCATGGACGACGAGATCCGCCAACTGAAACTGCGTATCAAGACAATTACTGAAGAAAAGGTCAAGCTCGGTGCGGCTGTTCTCACGTTCATGCGTGAGAACGAGGTGGACGATTTCAAGCTGGAAGGGATGTCGGGGGGATCCATCTCTCGTCAGGTGAGGACCGTCAAGCCTGCCATTAAGCGGAACACCATTCGCACCCAGCTCCTCCTTCATTTCTCTGACCAGCCGCAGAAAGTGTCTGATGCGCTGCGTGCTATCGAGGGCATCCCTGAAGATGTAGAAGATGCTTCGACGTTTGGACGTCAGACGGAACTCCTGACTCGTCGTGTTCCCAAGGCCGCCAAGAACGAAATGAACTTACATATTGGTTCTTAAGGAAACTAACAAATGACAGAGGAGTGTATCCTCTGTTACGACCCACTTTGTGTCCCGGTATTCCGGGAGACTACTACTAACGACATCATTGTGGACGGAGATTCCTCTCGTCTACAATGCGGCCATGCGTATCATACTCTTTGTCTTCTTCGTGCTCTCCAGCATCGGTCAACGTGTCCTCTCTGCAATGTGATTGGGCAGATGAATGATGGAGGGCACGACTGGTGGCATAATGGTCGGATCGTCCTGGAGGGACGGTGTCTGGAAATCATGGAAAAGGTGAAGAAGGACAAGGAGGTCAGAGAGGGCTTGCGAGACTACAAGGCAGCAGCAAAAGATGTTATGTCTCTCAAGAAAGAGTTTATGAAACGGGTCAAGGAGTTCAAGACGGGGTTGAGAGCAGAAATGGGCGTCGATGAGAAAGTGAAGGCCGTGATGAAAGCCAAGAGCTCTGTGTTGAGATTGTTTACTCGTAAAGCCAAGAACGAAGGATCACTGATTGCGGGCGCATTGAATATTCTTCCAGCCCCCAAGGTTGAAAGGTTTCTCTTGGGAGCCACTCGTTTTTTCCGTTGGAGAATGCATCACGTGTTTAACTAATGAAGGACTTCACGCCTGCCATAGTAATTGGGATAATCTTTTTTGCCTATGTTCGACTGTTTAATCACACGATGGACATATACAAAAAATCCGATTACACACTGTCGTGGGATGAATACTTGCATAGGAGCTTTCAACTTGATGTTATACGTGGAACTTCTTCTTAAACGACCGAACCGAAGCTTTGAAACTTGGCTTGCCCCACAGAATGTATCTGGATAAGGTTCCCGCACGGGTCGGGTCAGACCAGTCTTCGTGCATCCGGGCATGACGGGCAATGTAACGATTCTTACGTGTGACATCCTTATGCTTGGTGAAATCTGAGTATCCCCTTTGACCAAACGGCTGGGTAATTGTCTGCCCGTTCGGTTTCATGAACACCGCATCCCATTTCTTTTTCGGATTATGAGACCGCTTGATTGTTTTCAGGCGCAGTCCCCTCATTGTTTTACTATAGTAATATAAATGGTGAAGACCCGTAAGAATAAGCTTCGTACAACACGGAAGCGTGGAGGTGCCACTGCACCCAAGGCACCTACTGATCAGTCGCATGCGTCGTGGGAGAAATGGGTTGAGAAGTACAAAGAGTATCTAGAAAAGGAGGGAAAGCACGTTCCTGCGACACCTACCTGGAGCGAACACAAGACCCTACCGAGATACCGTAATTCCAGCGGTGAAAGTCTGATCACGACGAAGGATGCTCTCCGTGGACAGGAGCTGAAGTGGATGCACGATGTATACTACAAACTGACTGGAAAGACACACAAGACTCTCTCTCGCAGAGGACTTTTCTAAGCTATAAAATAGTAGAAGACGAGGATGGCGTGTAAAGTCACACGATACGATTGCACGGCGCAGTCTGGAGATATTTCCAGACTAGGTCGTGATGCCGATACCCAGCTTGCTGCTGAACCAGAAGCATTCAAGAGCATTTTTCCCTGGAAGAAGCAGTGCGAAGACTACCCGGGACATATTCATTATGTTTCCCAGAGTCCGAGAGGGGTTGTTTGCGGATGGCTGACGGCGGAATGGAAGAATGAAAAGGGTCAGAAGTATATCTACCTGAACGAAATCACTACTCGGCGTATCAAAGACGAGCTGTATGGAGGTGTAGGACAGCGTCTACATGCTGCACTGGTAGACGAAGCCAGACGAGGAGGAGCAGAGTTTATATACCTGTATCCCTTGAACCCTCTGGTTGCTGAAGTGTATAAGATATGGGGATACACAAAGAAACGTTCCGAGATTGCACATATGTTTTTCAAGCTGAGTTCCGATCCCAACCGTGCCGTATTGGACAGCCTGATGCCTCCACATCCTAGGACAGTGACAGTAGAAGCCCACGAGTTTATTCGTGATGATCCAAAATTAAAGGCACTACTTGCTCGTGTACGCCGTTACATCATCAAAAATCCAGACCTCATACGTGAATTGTCTGATGCGGTCATGATGGCGAGCAGTATATCCGCCATTGAAGAAGCCGATGGCGTTCCAGAAGACGAACGGATGTCAGAGGAGAATAAGCGTTCTATTATCGAAGAAGTGCTATTGAAGGTCCCCAAGGCTGGTCGTCGCACCCGCAAGAAATCTAGGACCCGGCGAACTCGTCTACGACGGTTTCGTCGTACATGAGTAATATGCCTCCTACCTGAGTCGAACAGGTGACCTCCCGCTTACAAAGCGGATGCACTAACCAACTGTGCTAAAGAGGCGTTTATGTGCTCCCAGGCGGTCTCGATCCGCCGACTTCCTCCTCACAAAGCATACGGACAAAAAGCGTATAAGAGAGGGATTCTACCAACTGAAATATGGGAGCCACATATAGTATATGCCCCCGATGTTTAAATCTAAATCTCTTTCTATATAATAAACATGCCCACCCACCTCGTTACGCTCCCCAGCGTCCCTCGTGTTGTCCCCGTGTCCCATATCGTGTCCCCGCTGTCGCACGTGAGCGTATCCGCCGTTCACAGCAGTCCCCATCCGGTAGTGGGTCTACCGAAACCCCCCACCTACGCCACACGTAAGTAAAATAGTAGGTGATTACAATGGAAAAGTTGTTTACGGTTCCGTCTATTATGACTCACATGCTGAATGGCGGACTTCTCCTCCTGGGCGGTCTTCTGATTGCCCTAAACTTCTCCTTCATCCGCCGTCTACCTACTCTCCAGCTCATTACGCTCGTTCTCATTCTGTCTATTGCCGTAGGTGTCCATGGACTCTCGCATATTGGCGTGGAGAGTGCATACGGTTATAATCCGCTCAAGATGTTCGGGGTTTAAGATAATAGCCATGAATCCACCTCCGCCTCCACCCCCTCCTCCTCCCGCCGCAAAGGTTGTATTCCCTCCCGGTTACCGCTTTGGACGGAGGAACAAGTTTTAAATCTAAATTGTTCGTCCTGCACGCAGGGCATCTTCTATTTCTTTTACACAGTGTGGAGAGATGTGCCAGAATTTTCCTAGATCGAACACCCTTTTAAACCTCGGCGTGCCCACTCGAGTGTATACCGTATCGATGAACGGATAGTGAAGATTACACCATACTTCGTTTCCACACAGTTTTCGATCAAACACAAACCCGTTGTTTCTAAGAATAACCCGACAGGCTTCATTTTTCTCGGGGTTATGCTCGTCCATTTCAATAACCACCACATACGTGGGGATACTGAAATCTGCAGTCTCTAAAACAGCGAGTTCGCCTCCCTCAACGTCGATTGTGAGCAGGTCAATACGAGAGATCCCGCTATCTTTCAGGATATCCCGTAGGGGTTTGGTCTCTACCATATACGACTCAGAATTTGGATGCCAATGTGCCTTAAACCCAGGTGGCATAGAATCGGTCAATCCGGCGGTAGCATCGTCTCCTGTCATCATACATTGTCCGTGCGTGTTGGAAATTGCGAAACGGTAATTCTTACACTTCGGTCGGTTTTTCACCATCGTGTCATACTGCCGAGTGGGTTCGATGAGAACTCCTCCGAATCCCAGTGTATCCTCGAAAAACTTACTGTTAGAATGTGTCTTACCATCAAACCCCCCGAGCTCCACGAACACTGCATCTGGGTTCCGCTTATTCAGGTAATTGTAGACTACGTATATATCTTCCCCTTGTTGCGAATAATAATGAAACATTGTATAAAAGACACATATTCACCCTAACTTCTAAATCCTCGTTCGAAGATTCAGAAGTAACGATTCTGGTTGGGATCGATCCAACTACTTTCCGGTCGGCTATTTCCGAATAACAGCCAGATGCTCTACCATGTGAGCTACAGAATCTGGGAGGTCCCGCCCGGACTCGAACCGGGGTTGCAAGAATCAGAACCTTGCGTACTAACCATCTATACGACGGGACCGTCGTATGACTTGGGAATATCTGTGTAAATAGATAATGGTGGATCTCTGGCACATGCACACATCTGCCTACCTGTGGACTGTCTTTGTTATTCACGTAACCTATGCGATTGTCCTCGTGGGTTTCGTAGAAACTGAACCGGCGTATCTTACCGCCATCGAATACTACGTGAAGGTCTACGTCAGCATCTTTCTCATCTGGCGGTTCAATCCTTATTCGCAAAACCGGCACTTCACAGAAACTGATCGTCGGATCGTCTTCTCTGCCGCCATCTTTATTGTCACAACATCGGTCCTCAAACAAGTCATTGAACAGTATCGTCCGCAGATCAAGGCAACCGTTCGTTCCCTGTTTCAGCCGCTGGTCTCCGCTGTCCGTGCGTTGTAACACACATCGGCCTCGCATTCAGGATCCTTGCATGGCGGATCTTCACGGTAGTCTCGACATACTCCACAGAACTGTTTTTCCAGACCTGTGCAGTATTCCCAATTTTCATCAGTGATTCGGTCTGCGTCCGCTGTCTCCTCTCCGCAGATATCGCAGATAATAATATCGTCATCGTCCGTCATCCTGTGTTTACTGACGACGGGTTGTGCGTAGTCCTTTTCCATTTTTGCGGGTGCGCCTCCCGCCAAATCCCCGCTCCTCGAGCTCACTACCCCTGTCGTATGCCTTCGGTGCTGCCCGGGGCTTCTTCTGACCGTGCGAGAGCGTCCGTTGCTTGTGGGGGGTTCCGAGGTATCCGGTGCTCTTCAGCGTCTTGAGCTCCTCTCCCTTCTTTCCGATGAGGAAGTAATCTGCTGCCCTCTTCAGTTTTGAGGGAGTGTATCCCTTTGACGAATCAACGACGATCTTATCATTCTCGACATACCCCATCTTACGACCCTTAGAAAGATCCACGAGGAACTGCCACTTGGTCTTGGATCCAGGGAAATCCTTCTTGTGGAACACGACAGTCTTGCCTCCCTGTTCGTCCGCACGCTCGGCGAACCAATCGGATAGTTTGCTGAGTTCGTCGACCTTACTTCCTGTCACGGTAACCGTGTCTGCCATTATAATCGCATGATAAAAAGTAATGGACGCCTTTGCCCTTTGGAAGCAGGAGGTAGATGCCGAACAAGAAAGGCTTGAAAGTACTGGTCAACAATTATCCGAAGAGGAACAGCTGAGGCGGATAGACATGTATTGGGTCAGTGTGGTTCGTGATATCCGGGCAGATGATCCCAACGCATTCAGGAAGATACAGACTATCCGACGGTTTGCAAACAGGGCAGGCGGTGAGTATCCCCTGACGTATGCAGCACTTCGTAGTCTTCCGCCGTTAGACAATGCCCCATCAATCCCTCGAATGAACAGAGAGATGATTGAGGCCGAAGATGAAATGCGTACGAGACGTCCACCTGCTCCCCGTGCAGAGATACTGGATATGTTAGACAGCAAACTTACAAATTACATCTCGGATCTCAGGAAGGACGACCCGAAATACAGGTTTAAATGGATATATTTTCACCCCTTTTTAGAATCTGGAGATTTTCCCAATGCCGTAGCAACATTTGAACGAAAGGGCCATGGAAAAATAAATATAATGGGACAGAGAGAAATAGAAGTTGACCAGCAGCGTTTAGATAACGATGCCCGGGCACAGGCATCCCCGGCACCTGGCGTTCCTTGGACTGTGGGACCAGGAGGACGAAAGACTCGTCGGCGGAAGAGGCGGGGAGGAAAGCCTCCGAAACCGGCGACAGTCGTGGTCTCGAACCCGATCGCCAGTCTCCCTCGTCCTGCGAAACCTAACCCGGCAGCGGGGACGGGACTGTTTACTGGTGGACGCCGGAAGACCCGCCGTCATCGTCGGCGTTCTTAATCCTTCCGCTTCTTCATGATGATGACGTAATTGTGATCGTAGCACACGATGGATCCTTCCATGATCACGGCAGCCCACACGAGATCGTTCTCCTCCTGGAACTCCTTGCTCTTGAACTCTTCCAGCAGACAGTTACCCTGAATCAGGGGACGAGCCACATCCTTGATCACATTGAGTGGGTCGTTCAAATAGTGTGCGAACTCCAGGGGACCCATGTCCCGCATGAACCAGTAGGTGAGGAGATGAGTATCGTTGTCGTAGTAAGCGAACGCAGTTTGGCCGCCCATTGTAATCGTTGTATGATCTGGTTAGGTTTGGGATGGGACGGATCCGTTTTTACTCCTCTTCTCTTCCACAATCACCTTCTTCCCCCGAGTGAGAGCAACGTACCACAGATTCTCGTCTTCTAGCACGTCAATATCCCCGGCAATCCGCACGTTGTCGTCCTCGAGCCCCTTGTATCCGTGAATCGTATACAGCTTGTAGTTACACTTTGTCGGAGGTACACGATTATCGTCGATATCTGACAACATCGTTTCCAGATCCTCCTCGCTCAACTCCTTCAGAAAGTTCGGCAGGTCATCCTCATACTGATCGCTATCGAAAGACAGACCCTTACGAATTACAGAATGCTGTCTACGGATTGAACGGACCTTCTCTTCGTATCCAGGAATATACACGTTCTTCATACTGCGTGCGGTCGTGAGAAGATACCTCCATGTCCTGAAGAGATAAGTGTAATTCTGATCCTTCAGTGCTTCGGAATCATTCGTGAGCACGGTTTCATTCTTGCTCTTGGATACCATCCAGCAGTCTGTGAACCTCTGCCGAATGATTTCGCAAGCAGGATCTCCCACTCGGAACGTAGAATAGAACTCAAGAACCAGGGCATTCGGAGGCATGAAATTGAAACCGTTGATGGCCCCACGCCACCCATAAATCGACTGCTTCGGGTCTCCGACAAATATCTTAGGCATCGTCGTATCTCGAAGCAGCATCTGCAGCATCATCATATCGAAATCTTGGATCTCATCTATCATAGCCATATCGTAGATGCCTTCTACGTAGTCTTTGAACCATCTTTGGTTCAGGGATAATTTACGAAATCCCTCAAACGTCATGAGATTATGGTTCAGGGTTTCCTGCCATAGAGTCTTAAGCAGCGGCTTTTCTACTCCGAGAACTTTGTCGCAATATTCACGAGTTGTTGCATAAAATGGCTGCTTACAGAATTCGGAATATAGCTTCACTGCGTCCTTACGGATAGGGAACGCCTTTCCACGAAGCCATGGTACGAATTCTTGAACGTTCTGTGGTCCGAGAGGAGTAATAATTGGCGGTTCCTCGGATTTGGCGGTGTAGATGTCGCATAGCAGCTTATCTATCGTCACCGCCTTTACGTTTGTAATCCCCTGCTCAATAAGTTTCTTGTTGATCTCCTCGATAAGTGCCCGGTTAAACGCAGTGTACAAAATCTTCTTGTCCTGGTGCTTCTTCGCAAGGTTCAGGAGCGTGGTCGTCTTTCCGCTACCTGCAACAGAACGTATTGCTAGAATATCGCCCTTCTTAAACTCGTGATTCTGAACATACTCACGGTGGATATCGTCCATCAGATACATGGAACGCTTGCATCTCGCATAAATCATGCGAACACTTTTAAGTTCTCGTTCGACAGACTGGAAGTATGCATTACATTCTGGGGTAGCGTTACACTGAAAGCATGTTTCATTACACACTTGTTCGAAGGTGCATGTATATCCTATCCACACGTTTCGAAGCGTTCCATCGACAGATATGCGATAACTCTCAGCGTCCATAAGATACATCCACTCCCGACATCCAGTATATAGGTAGACTCCATGGTCTGAGTGTACTGCTGCTACAGCCTTCTCCCAGTTGTCGTGTGGGATTTCGCAGATAACCCTATTGCCGATATCTACCTTGCGAATATATTGGTTTTCTACATTGAAAACCCAGTCAATATCTGAGGTCTCATCACGACTCCGGACATCCTCTACTGCAATGGGAGAATTCTGGAACTCAATGCCCTTATTGTGTGTGCGACAATATGTATCTACAATGTGCTTGGCTGTGTCAGTTTTCCGTATGATTTCACGAGTGTCCTTCTTCACGAAATCCGACATCATGTTGTGCCAGGTGTCTCCTGTTCGCTCTAGAGTGGCCCTCTCACACTCTACATGGGTGTCCTTTACCGTATTTGGATGGTAGAAGTGCTCGGTATAGTGGTTGTCTGCGTTCCTCTGCTGGCGAAACTGGAGCCTGCCGTCGCACGTGATACATTTGAAATCGGCATTCTTGTCGATATCAAATTTATAGATGTCAACTGGAGTGATAACTTGGTCATTATAAACTGCTAATGATGGCATTTTGAGTCAAAAAAGACTGGTCCTTGGATGATTCGTTTTCAACACTTACTCCTCCCAATTGCGACTGCGGTTCCAGGGATTGTAACTGTCGTGGCCGATCATGCACCCGTAAAGATCGTGTGTGGGTGCCTGCGAGTATCCGGTTCCGTAATGCGTGTTCATCATGCGGGCAATAACCGTCTCCAGATTGGAATAGGTCGTCGCTGCCAACGTCGGGACCGTCGTCACCTGAATCGTCTCTGGCGGCGGGTTCCGAGGTAGAGCCGCCCGCCTGGCCGCACGCTTCGCCCGTGTATCCAGCTTGTTCGCCTGATCATTCTCAAACTGCCGGCAGCACTGGCACGGCTTACCCCAAATCCACTGGTTACGACGAAGTAGGTAAGGCATCTTTGTATGCCATGAAAAAGACTGAGGCTGGACGGATCCGTTTTGTTTGGTAAAAACGGACCCTATCCTTTTCAGGGACTCTGCACAACACATATAGATAGATGACATACCGTGTCATATCCCTGTTCTCGGGAATGGGAGGAATGGATATAGGATTCGCCGAGCAGGTGGTGGTTCACCGTCACAGCGTGGATCTCGACTACATCGAAAGCGAAAGTGAGATTGGCAACGGGTTCGTCAATCTCCGTCGCTTACCGTTCCAGACCGTCTTCCAGAACGATATTCTGCCCGAAGCCAAAGAGATCGCCGAACTGAACGGCTGGGCCCACAATTACCATCTCCGAGACATCCGTGATATGCTTGCCGAGAACTACGAGTTTCCAGAAGCCGAAGTGGTGACTGGGGGATTTCCGTGCCAGGATTTCAGTCATGCGGGGAAACGTCAAGGGTTCGACGCAGACCGGGGAACACTCTACCAATCCTTCGTTGAACTGGTGCGGCGTGTGAAACCAGTGGTGTTTGTCGCCGAGAACGTGAACGGTCTTCTCACCATGCCGGGTAATCCTATCGCCAAGATCGTTGCGGATTTCACCGAGGTCGGATACCAAGTCAAGTATCAGCTCGTAAAGTCCGAAGAGTTCGGCATTCCTCAAACTCGGTGGCGAGTCATCATTATGGGTTTGCGGAACGATAGGGCGGAGGATCTCCCGGACGACTGGAACGTCATTCGGGACAACCGCCGATCATGTTTTATCCGACCATACTTTGCCCACCTCCAGGAACCCGATACTACGGCCGACCCAGCGCAGCAAGTGTATTCCAAGGCCGCCAAGTTGGAGAAGGGACAGGGCCAAAAAGCCGTGGGACTGGACGAGTTTGGACCGACGATGCGGGCAGAACATCATGGCAATATCGAGTTTCGCCGCCACGGGGAGGGAGAGAGGAGGTTGACAGTCAGGGAAGCAGCACTCATTCAAACCTTTCCTCCCGCTTGCCTTCTCACAAAACCAAACAAAAAAGCTACTGGAAAAGCGTACAAGCCGATCGGGAATGCTGTTCCGCCGTTACTGGGATATTTGGTGGCTCGGAAAGTCAGGGAGATTCTGGATCGGTGCAGTGGTCCAGTCACGACTGAATAGGTGTGTGCAGTTCTCAGCGTTGTCGAGCGAGTAGGGGGATTTGTTTAAGTCATATAGACGGCCCTGAATACGGTATCCGGCAGACCGTCTAGCCCTCCCGCCTCCGCCCGCAGGTCCGATTCGAAATTCAAGCTTGAAGCTAGCCTCCAACTCGGGGATCGGGAAGTTGAAGGGGTTTCCGCCGAGCGAGAAGAATCCAGAGTCTTCGATCTGGATGTAGTAAATACCCTTTTGGTTATAGAAGTCACGGAGGAAGGATATGGGGTAGACAACTTCAGCGGCAGCTTGTGCTTGAAGCTTGCGCTTACCGAGCTCGACGTATGTAGACTTGTCGAGTGTAATGGGCATTCCGGGAATATCTGCTTCTGGTTCCAGCTCCCTGGCGGCGTCGATGTAGGCGTTGAGTGCGGGGATCTTTGCCCTTGCGGCAACTAGAATAAGGTCTGCGTCATCTACATTTTTTGCCAGCCCTGTGAATGACGACGTCTCCCTACTATAATATGCAGATGTGCCCCCCATCTGTGCACCCTTCTTTTTGGTTTCGATAGGAAGGAACCGTCCAGAGTATCGGAGGGGCAGGTCGACGCTGGTATTGTCGCTCGCATTGCCCTTCGGCAGGAGTTCAACTAGAGGCGGAGCAGACGACTTGATGGTGTTGTAAACAAGGTCTTCGTAGATTGCGCCCCCAATGGCACAGCCCTTGCGCCGAACAAGACCCCCTGCCATTGTTGTAGCATGGTCAAATTCTTCCAGGGTGTGATATCCGAGTGACATGAATGGAGGGATGGTGCGTTTGTGTGTGCTGATCATGGTTGCTCAAGACGAAAAATACTGGGGTAGAATGGATCCGTTTTGATGAAAACGGATTGTAAAGTTATCTCTGGCAGATTACGATCAATATACCATGTCCAGTTTCAGCGATCCGAACAAACGCACGAAAGACAATGCCGCCTCGAATGAAGTCGTCGACATTCAAGCAATCATTACGGGCATTCACACCAAGAATACATGCGGTCTCAAAATTATCAAAGCATTCTCCGACAAATTTCCGGATCTAGAACTGGTGGACGCTCGTGCTCGTAATGGAACCTCTCGTGGCACCCATTACGACTTCGAGATATGTGTTCGTATCGTTGGCTTAACAGATGAAGGCGTCTGGAAGGGTGTGGAACACAAGGGATCCAAGAAGTTTAAGCCTGTCGCAGACGATGATACTCCGTGGAAGGCAGGTGTCCAGTTTCACAATGGTGGTTGTGAAAAATACTCGATTGCCAAGGAGTATGCTAAGTTATGGTATTCGACATACATCCAGTCTGGAGTTCTGAAGGATGAATTCGATATTCACGCTGAGACTCCGTCTTTTGAAGAGTGGTTTGCGAAGGACTGTAAAACCCAAGCCGATCCAAAAACCCCATTTGGTCTGGAACTCAAGCGGAATGTTCGTGCGCAACGTGGTGCCAGGTCCAGCCTCCTTAAGGAGCGCGCAGCCGTTATTGCGGCTCTTGAATTAAGCAATGATGTTCTGGAAACTATGAAAGCCGAAGTGCTCCCGATTGCTAACGAAGCACTGGAGCAGAAGGACTATTGGCTGACAATCCATGGGGATGTGGACAGCGACTTTCACTGTGCTTGGTATCCCAAATTCACAATTTCGGAAATCGAAGAGATTCGTGTCACCAAAAAGAAGGATATTAAGTTTGTGTTTCACTGTAAGGGGGGGTTCTTGTTTAACGGAATATTGCGATGGGGCAAGGGCGCAGGGTTTAGCTGTCTACGAATTGATTTGAAGTGATTTCAAGACTGTATCATGGATTCTACCATCCGCCGAATAAATCCCGCCGGAACTGCATTGCCGATCTGCTTAATCATATCATCATGCGATCCCTGAAATGGGTGATCCACCGGAAACCCCTGTATTTGTGCCGCCTCCCGAACAGTCAAGCATCGGATATAATTTTTCCCATCGGGTTTCTGGAGTCCTACGTAATGCCTCGGCTGAAATGTGTAGGCACAGATGAATGTCTTACAGGGATTGCGAAGATCTAGAACCTCACTGTGAATTGGAGAATCACGCTTCCTGAAAGAGATGAGATTCTCGGAATGTTTGAGGACGAGGAACGGGTGGGGCTTTCCGGTTGGCGAAGCGTCCTGTGATACATGAACAACACACTCTGGCGGGATGGGCAGATCAGTCTCCATCGCACCTTCCATTGTCGGCTCAATAATATCCTGTAGTCCCCGGCGTACCTCTGCGAACACTGGCAGCTGGAATGGAATAGATAGGCGATTGCCAATCAAGACAAGACGCTTGCGAGTCTGGGGTATTCCGACAGTGCTCATATCGTATACATTGAACACTATAGGATACCCGATCTCTTTGAAGTGCTCTTGGATTACGCTGATAACACTGCTTTCACCATCGTCAGTCTTTTTTGTTAGAAGACCTGCCACGTTCTCCCCCATAATCCATTCAGGTTGTGTGATCCTCACAACCCGGAGGAACTGATGAAACATCCTGTTTCGTGGATCAGATACATCTTTCCTCCCTGCATTCGAGAAGCCCTGGCACGGGAATCCCGCAAACACCATGAATAGCTTTCCAGTATATGGTTGGAATTCTTCGTCGGGGATCTTCGAGATATCTCCCTTCAACGAATCGCCAAGCCACTTGCTATTCGGGAATGCGATCTTGTGCGTCTTTACACAGGATGCGTTGTTTTCAGAGAACGCCACAACTTTTACGCCTGCAGCCTCCATTCCAAGTGTGTCCCCGCCTGCACCCGAGAAGAGGCTTATTGCGAGCCGTCCAGAGGGCAGTTCAATTTGCGGGGGAGGAAGATCCCGAACAAGCGTTTCAAGATGTGCCAGATAATCCTTCTTCCGAGAGAATGTCTGGCCCGTCTGAGTGCAGGTATACTTTGGCATGTTTTCTTATTTATATTACTACCAGACCATTTAAATCTATCCGTTTTTTATTCACCGCCGCCGAGTCCTGCGTCCTATCTTCTTGGTTTACCACTCAGCGATCATCAAAATAACAGCCGCACTGGTTCTGACAGACATAGTTGCCTGGGCCTACCCGTCCCCAATTGTGCTTTCCGTTATCAGAATGGGAACAGTTACTATTGTAATCGCAGCTGCGAGTCGGCGGGAGAGGAGTGTATCCTCCACGGCGCCGCCGAGTCCTGCGTCCGGCCTTCCGGCTCTTCTTGCCCTTTCCACGTCCACGGCGCCGCCCCTTCCCATTCTTCTTCGTCTGCTTCTCCAGTGCCGCCTTCTTCTCACGCTCAGTTGTTGCCGCCGACCACCCTTCTTCGGCTCCCGTGACCTCGGCCGCATGACGGATGGCGTCGGCTGTATCAAGATCCTTCACCACATACGCTGGCGAATACGGGGGGGACGCAGGATCTGGGCGAGAACGTTTACGAGGGGGAGTTCCGGGGCTCCACGTTTGTACAGCTGAATCAACGTCCATTATGTCTATTCCGAGATTAAACATCAGCCTCGTCCTCGATCTCAAAGTCGTTCCGGTGCCACCGTGTCCGACAAGTCTTCTTGTAATGCCCCGCACGTCCGCACCGATAACAGTTCAGATCGGTGTGAATATTCAGCATCCCGTACATCTGGAAGTACTGCGTGTAACACTGAATCTCGCCCTCGGGGCTAACATCCCTGATAATCTTGTCCACCCTCTTCACGGGATACCGGTCAGTATGCGGATCCCTAGTCTTGCCGAGAAGATGATCGTCAATTTTTTCATTGATATCTTCCGAATCCTCACATCGCCCGATGAAGTAGTGGCCCTCGGCAAGCTCGAGGACGTAGACGTGCGGCATTGCTATACCTCCCCAGAAAATTGTTGTGATTCGTTTTTTTGGAACCTATCCAGATTTCAAAAAAAAGAGTTACACCCGCCGGGAACCGAACCCGGGTCAAAGCCTACACTTCGTTTTGGAAGGGCCTCATTCTACCACTGAACTACAGGTGTTAAGAAGGGCTGCGGGAAAGGGGATTTGAACCCCTGAGGATTGCTCCACGAGATCTTAAGACTCGCGCATTAACCAGGCTTTGCTATCCCCGCTCATCCCACATATGACTGAGGGCGGGCTATTTAAATCCCTTTCATCAACAATGAAGACCCTGTTTGTTTGCACCCTTCTCTTGATTGTTCTAGTCTTTGTGTTCATCAAGTATGTCCGGACATCCCAGATCGTGCGTTTGACGGAATGGACAGGTCGGTCGCTGGCTACACGCACCAAATCCGACGAAGCCATTCTTCCCCCAGGGTGGAAAAAAGGGGCCTATGTAAATTAAGCAATGTCTGAGACCAAGGAAGAGGGGCCCGATACCGCACCTGGTCTCCAGTGGACTCCGCAAATTGACCGAATGCTGGCGAACTGGTGTGACCAGGCTAAATCGTTCAATTGGATGCACACCCATGCGTATTCACGATACAGCAAGCTTTCTAAGGCCATGAATATAGGAACCAATATTGCGATTTCTCTAGTAGGAGTTGTCAACCTTGCTCTCGCAAGTTCACAGATAGAAGCTATGACAACCGCTATGGTCACTGGCTCAGTCTCTGTCGGGATCGGGATTATCAAGATGATCCAAGAACAGTTCAACTGGACGTCCTTGGCATCCGATTACAAACACTCGGCTACCAAGTGGGACCATATCTCTCGCAAGATCCAGGAACAGGTCGTGCTTCCGTATGCTGGTCGCAAAGATTGTGGGACGTTCCTGAAATACATTAAGCAGGATATCAACGAGGCATCCGATACCAATACCATCCTTCCCAAAGATATTCGGAACAAGTGTAACGATAAGTTCGGCAAGATTCCAGACTTTGATGTTCCCGATATATGCGGACAGGTGGAGCATACGACGGTATATATGCCAGATACGTCAACACTTCAGGTTCCTCTTCTCTCCAATACTAATAATAACAATGCAGTCCCCGACACCAACCACCCGCCTGGAGTCGTACACCCGGCAGAATCAGCCTGACAATTTTGGGGAACGGCTCGTCTACTACCGCATGGTGGAACGTATGCTCTACTGGATGGATACACGGAAGATCCGTGAACCGAAAGTGTTCTTGGAACAGGAGGGGAAGGAGTATGCCGCTCTCATCCAGTTCTTGGAAGATACGTTGGGTCAAGAAAATATCAGGCTCGAAGCTGATCTGTTCCAGCTCGCTTGGGCCGCACGCCAGCCTTAGACATTGACTTCAATCACCCTCCTGCGTCTATTCTTCTTCGTCTGTCGGGACTCCGAGCGACGACGAATGGTAAAGCGAAGACCTCCCTCCCCAGTCCTCCGCCTCTTACCAGGTCTACCCTGAGCTTCAGCTGGTGCTGCAGGTTCTTCCGCCAAAAGCGCTGCTGCGGCTGCATCGGCTGCTGCTGCTGCATCACTTGATACCTTAAGCTTGATCTTTCCAATTGCACCCAGAAAAACGACTTCCTGTGCAGTTAGTAGGGGGTTGGTAGCAAGGTTTATAGTATAATTTACGATTGTTGGGTTATTATCGGTATTATTCAATATTCCACATATTTCGTTTATCCGGTTCCATATGATTATATATCTATTGGATATCCAGGCCCATGCCTTTTCCGGATCAATGTCCAGTGGAATACCTGCTGCCTTTAATGACGCCAGTGCGGCTATTCGTTCCATGTTGCCTGTAGTAGCAAGCAAAGGGCGAGCAGGTGCGGCGGCAGCGGCAGGAGGAGGAGGAGGAGCAGCGGCGGCGGGAGGAGGAGGAGCAGCGGCAGCGGCGGCAGCGGCAGCGGGAGGAGGAGGAGCAGCGGCGGATCGTGGGGGGGCAAGAACAGCTCTTGACAATACATACCGCATTGAACGCTGGAATGGGTAGTCTACGTCGTTTACAAGATTATTAAAAGCACCATAGTCAAGTGCGGAAGCTGCAGGGATGACGGGAATTGGAGGGATTTGAGTAATTTCAATTAAAGCACGCGTATAGTTATTGTAGCGAACAGCACGAGTAAAGGCAATTGCACGCTCGGCAGCACGTGCTTCTTTATCACGCTCGGCATCGGCATTCGCTTCTTGTACACCCGGGGGAGCAGTGATACTAGCCTTCAGTGCGGCAACTACATCTGCCATCTCTTGGACTGCAACAGAAGCAACGCTTGAAATAGTTGATCTTGAAATCACATGAACACCTTCCTTTTTTGAAATGCTGTAAAAATGCACTGCGTTCCTGCCACTACACATAGGCGGAGCAAGTGAATTACCTCCCTGAGGCAACACCGACGGCCATGCTTCATTGCCAGCGGCTTCAATCGTACCGAGGCTTCCTCTTCCAACTATTACATTTTCAGCTTCATCTTCTATCTGCTGCTCGGTAAACCCTCTTGCTGGGTTTCCATCGGGATTGTCTGGTAAACCAGGATACCTTGGGTATATGTCGCCTGTTCCAATACGCGCAATCTCAGTTGTATCGCTCAACCTCGTAGAAAGAATAAACGTTAGAACATCCAACATGATATTTTCATTGTTTGGACTGAAAACTAACTTTGTCTCTTCTGTTTTTCCTGCACCGGGGTTACTCCAAACTGCTTTGAGATACAGTCCATTGTCCTTTACGGTGTTGTCGATGTGGCAGCTTGAATCATATAAACGGGTATAAGAATCCCGCGCAACGGGTAGGCTAACGTTTACCATGCGTTTCAGAAACAGCATAAACACGCCAGGAAGGACGTGTTCGCACTCATATTGATTATCACGGTGGTTGCACACACTCACACGTTCACCAGTGTTGGGGATTGTTACGCCTGCTTGTCCCATACCCACCGAATTTCCACACAACCAACAGGGAGAGCGGGGATTAACACCTGCTGTGACACCCTGCCTAGTTGCATCTGGGTTCTCCCAATCGTTTCTGTCCAGACCAAGTAGTGCAGGGAATTTTTCACCAGACTGTTTGCCTTTCTTTCCTAGCCACAGTAGTATCTTCTCTGCGACATTGATAGGTATACCTCCATTGTAACTGTTATCTAGAACGTCTTTAGTTTTTACACCGTTTACATCCGTATCGTTATCGATATAGCTTTTGTAGTTTTCTTTGTTTTTGTCATATAAGATTTGCTCTGGTCTGGTAACTGATCTGTCTGCAAGTCTGCGGCTCAACGCCTCCGATGCCCTCACTGCTCTTTCATCCCTTCCACGTTCACCTGGTTGGGATATTCCTCGTCTGCCGACGGGCATACCTCCCGACTGATCATCATCTACAACCATAGCTTCTGGAGGCGGAGCTACAACGTCCGTATCGGCATCATCGGAGCGATCCATAACAAAATAAACGTATTTGTATTTGCGTTTCGTGGAACCTGCTTCGGCCGGATGTAGGAAACTATCCAGCACCACGGTTTTAAACTTTTTCAAAGCCGCAGCAGCAGGGTCAGCAGGGTCAGCAGGTGCGACCGCAGCAGCGGGGGGAGGAGCAGCTTCAACGGCAGGGGGAGGGGGGAGAGCAGGAGTGATAGCTGGGGCAAGAGATAACTGACTACTGGCATGGGATGGAGTCCCCATTTCTGAACCAACAACTGTTGCTAGCGATGCTGGTGGAGGGAGTCTTGGAGGTGTAGATTGTCCTTTATTTACCGAAGCCGCCGAAGCCGCCGAATCAGAGGCGGATCCCTTGTCTAATGACGATATGTCCCCTTGTGACACCAGATCGTCCATCGTTATTCATAACCCAGAAACATTCATACAGAACGGATCGTAAAAAGATATTACGGGATAGTCTAATAAGAATACAATGTCCATTGTAGGCGTTCAGTTTGGGATCACTTCTCCGGAAGAGATCCTCCGGCGATCCGTCGTCGAAGTCATTACCGACAAGACCCATCAAGCAAATAACCCTGTTCCTGGCGGTGTCTTTGATGCCCGGCTCGGTGTGATCGAGAGCGGCAAGGTCTGTCCCACCTGCAAACATACCAACCTCCAGTGCCAGGGACATTTCGGACACATTACTCTTGCCCGACCCGTCTACCTCTACCAGTTCCTTGATTTCACCATCAAGGCCCTGAACTGTGTTTGCGTCAACTGTTCCACGCTCTACATTGCCAGCCAGGACGGATTCTCCGAGGACGTTTACTTGAACTCCGAACTGAAGGGCATGGAACGCTTGGCCGATATCCGTGGACGGTCCGTAGATTTCATGGGAAAGAAAGCCAAGGCTGCGGCCCCTGGTTGTGCCACCTGCGGAACCCAGATGATCAAGAAGGTTGAGAAGATCCAGGGAACCGTGTGCACTCTCCAGGGCAAGCTTGCGGGTGCGACCGATGAAATCGTTCCCATCCAGTCCGAGATGGTTCTCCGCTGCTTCCAGCGCATGACGGACAATACCGTCAAGATCCTCGGCTTTGACCCCAAGTTCTCCCACCCTGCATGGATGGTGTGCACGGTCCTGGCCGTTCCTCCCCTCACTGTGCGCCCCCCCGTCGTGATGGAGGACAATCAGCGGATGGACGACGATCTCTCCCATGTCTTGATCAACATTGTGCGCAGCAATCAGAAACTCCGTGAACTCATTGGTGCCGGTCAGTCTCGTGAGTATGTTCAGAAGCACACCGAGCTGCTGGAGTATGATGTGGCGACCTACGTGGACAACGATATCAAGGGTATCGGTCCCGCCACCCAGCGCTCGGGTCGTCCGCTCAAGACCTTGAAGTCTCGTCTGGGTGCCAAGACGGGTCGTGTGCGTGGTAACCTCATGGGCAAGCGTGTCGATTTCTCCGCTCGTTCGGTGATTACTCCCGATGCCAACATTGATGTAGACGAACTCGGTGTCCCGGAAGAGATTGCTGCGAACCTCACCAAGCCCGAGATTGTGACGCCATACAATCGTGATCGCCTGATGGCTGCAGTCAAGAACGGCGTGAAGTATCCTGGTGCCAAGTCGGTGTTCCTCAAGGAAGAGAAGCGCATGATGTCCCTCAAGTATGTGAACCCTGACATGATCGATCTCCACGAGGGCGATGTAGTCCACCGCCACATGATCGACGGCGACTATGTCCTGTTCAACCGCCAGCCCTCGCTCCACAAGGGGTCGATGGAGTGCCACCGTGTCAAGGTCCTGCCTGGTTCCACGTTCCGCCTGAACGTGTCCGCCACCAAGCCGTATAATGCCGACTTTGACGGCGACGAGATGAATCTCCATCTCCCCCAGTCCGTGGCAGCAGAAACGGAACTCCAGCAGCTTGCGAGCGTTCTCCGTCTCATCGTGAGCCCCCGTGATAATTCCCCGATCATTCAGATGGTTCAGGATACGCTCACGGGTTCCTTCCGCATCTCCAACCCTGCTATCCAGATCCCCGAACATATTGCGATGAATATCATGGCCAAACTCCGCCGTCCTCTCTCCTCCTTCGTCCGCACGAACGAGTCGCACTCGGGCATGAATATCATCTCGGGAGCATTCCCCCTCATGAACTTCAACGGACGTGTCACGATCAAGGACGGTGTTCTCACCAAGGGACTCCTGAAGAAGGGCGCATTCAACACCACATCCGAAGGTGTGCTCCATGTGCTCTTCAACGATTTCGGTCACCAGCGGTGCGGTCAGTTCATCAACGAAGTCCAGGCGATTGTCACCAAGTTCAATCTGTTCACCGGATTCTCCACCGGTGCTTCCGATCTGGAATCTAATCCTGAGACCACTGCATTCGTAGCTAAGGCGCTGGCAGAGGGGCGCAAGCGTGTCCAGGAAATCCTCACGGACGTCCACGCCGGCAAGTTCTTCAACGACAGCGGGCGCACCGACGGCGAGGAACTGGAGAACAAGATCAACAATGCTCTCAAAGACATCTCGGCCAAGATCACCGAAACCGTGATCCAGTCTCTCCCCCCCGCCAACCGCCTTGTTCAGATGGTCGATTCGGGCGCTAAGGGTTCGGGCCTGAATATTACTCAGATGGTAGCCCTCCTCGGCCAGCAGATTATCGATAGCAAGCGTGTCCAATATACGCTCCAGGACCGCACACTTCCCCACTTCACCAAGTTTGATGACGGAATTGAATCTCGTGGATTCGTCGAGTCCTCCTTCGTCCAGGGTCTGCGCCCTGCCGAGTACTTCTTCCACGCCATGGGCGGTCGTGAGGGTCTGATTGATACCGCCGTCAAGACGTCGGACACGGGCTACATCCAGCGCCGTATGATGAAGACCATGGAGGATATGCGGGTCGAGCATGATGGCACGGTTCGCAATAACGGCGGCATGATTATCCAGTACCGTTACGGCGAGGACGGTGTCGATTCCACGCAGGTGGAGGTCCAGCCCATCAGTCTCGGGATCATGACGCTCGAGGATATCTACAAGATGTTCGCTGTCACCGTCGAAGAACTCACTCCGTTCTTGACGGAAACCATCACCGAGTCGCCCGATCTCGTTGATGAACTCGTGAAGGATCGTGACATGCTGGTGAAGGAGGTGTTCGCCTACGTCAAGAAGGATTCCGTGATCTCCCCTGTCCACCTCAAGCGGGTGATCGAGAAGTATTCCAATCCTTACTCTACCAAGACGGACTTGACGCCCACCTATATCGTGGACGAACTCACCAAGCTGATGAAAGAGCCGTGGCTCGCACCCAACCGTGTCTTCCACTGTCTCCTGCGATTCTACCTTGCTCCTCGTCGCTCGATCCTGGAGCACCGGTTCACCAAGGCGATCTTCGATGAAGTCATTCGGGAAGTTCGGTTCAAGTATATCAAGAGCCAGGTGCATTCTGGCGAGATGGTCGGTGCCCTGGCTGCTCAGTCGGTCGGTGAGCCCATTACCCAGCTCACACTCAACACCTTCCACTCTGCCGGCACGGTCAAGGCTGGTGCGACCCAAGGTGTTCCACGTATCCAGGAACTCCTGGGTATTTCCAAGAGCCCCAAGAAGCCCCTCAACTTCGTCTACCTGACATCCTCGGACGGCGACAGCTTTGATCGGGCGATCATGGTTGCTCGTGATCTCCAGAAGACGACGGTGCGTGATATTACCCGCTCTGTCCGCATGTATTACGACCCCTTCCCTCTGACTACCGAGACGGTCGTGGGCGAAGACCGTGAGATCCTCCAGCGCTTCCAGCAGTTCTCGACAGCCAACCCGGTAGACTGTGCGTCCAAGTGGATCATGCGCCTCGAGTTCGACGAGACGGAGATGGCCGCTCGTAACATCAATGATATGGTTACGATCCAGGACAAGATGGGCCAGGCGGGACTCCACATTCTCCAGTGCGTCTACACCGACTCCAACTCCGAGAAGCTCGTGATGCGCATCGTCTTCCCCGACGATATTGTCAAGAACCTCATGGCTCTCCGCTTCCTCGAAGAGCGTGTCCTCGATGTGGTTCTCACGGGCATTGACGGCGTAGGTCGTGTCATTCCTCGTGAAGTGAATCGTGAACTGGTGTGGGACGATACAGTGAACGGCTACATCTCCAAGAAGCAGCACGTCCTGGACGTTGAGGGCGCCAATCTCTACGATCTCCTTGCCCGTGACAATGTAGACCCCACCCGCACATTCAGCAATCATATCCACGAAGTCTACGATGTTCTGGGCGTAGAAGCCGCTCGCCAAGCACTCTATGATGAGTTCTTGGAGGTGTTCACGGAATCGTCTGTGAATTACCACCATCTGTCCGTGCTCCTGGATGCCATGACCTACCAGGGCCGTCTCGTCTCGGTCAACCGATTCGGAATGTATATGCATGACAACGGTGTCCTCGCCAAGTCGTCGTTTGAGGAGACGTCGAAGATTCTATTCAATGCTGCCGTGTCCGCTGAGTATGATCCCATGAAGGGTGTGTCGGCCAACATCATGTTCGGGCAGAAGCCCCCGTGCGGCACTGGATTCGTGGACATTCTGCTGGACGAGACCCGCCTGCCCGAAGGGACGGATGAGGCGTATGTGGACTACCGTGACCAGATCAAGCAGAAGGTGGATACTGCTTATGCTGGAGACACCGAGTGCAAGATGGAGGATATCTCGATGTGGTAATGAAGGTTTAGAGATAAGCTATCGTAAAAGAATAAACGAGCAACTTTTTTGTCTGGAAGAATTGCTCGATCTTGTTTGCGAATGGAAAAGTTCCAGTACGGCCAGAAAGTGGAGTACCAAGTTGTGGATGTTCTCCGGGACTTCCAAACATCAAAGAGCCATGTCCAGTATGTAAAGACAGTAAACCACGGGACAATGCTGATCATGGACGGGGAGATCCAGTATTCGACACTGGACGAACATCGGTATCACTATCTACTCACGAGCCCTATATTTCAGCAGTCACGACAAATTCTGATTCTGGGAGGCGGGGACGGACTGGCAGCGAGAAATCTATACAAATCCCCGAACACTACAAGCATTACAATAGTCGACTGGGACTCCGATTTCGTGGAGTTTGCGAAGACAAATCTCCCTGAGAACTGTGGTTCACTTCTGGATCCTAAGACGCAATACGTTTGTGCAGATGCTCTCAAGTATATTCAGATGATTGAAACCAAGTATGACGGTGTCATCATTGATCTTCCCGATCCCGATGGAGAGTTTATGGAGGCTCTGTATACCAATATCCTCACCGATCTTCCCAGAATTCTAGAACCGAATTCAACGGTGAGTATGCATGTAGGCCCCGTGTCATTGTGTGAGGATCACCCGAGTTGGGCATTCATCGCAAAATGTAAGAGGATATTCCAGCGATCGTTCGGTATACTTCCAAAATTTGATAAGGTCTATGTTCCTTCTTTTTCCCACGAATGGGGATTTCTAAGCTGTCATAACGGAACGCATATTCCGTATCGTCGGTATCCAATCGACACAGATATCAATGATATCTATTCGATGATCTAGTAGTATCCACGGCCCGCCTTCTTCGTGTGCCGGCGGCGGCGACCACCCTTGCTGAAAGGAGAAGGGGCAGACGCTCCAGACGGGAGAGTTCCGGCCGGGGATACGGCCGTATCGGGGGCAACGGAGGACGTGGCACCCGGCAGCTCGGCGGGCTTACCGTCCGTGGACGGAGCAAACGCACCTCCACGGCGAGAACGCCGGCGGCGGCCACCCTTCAGCTCCGAGGAGCCCTGGTAAGTCGCATCGGGCAGCCTGGGGAAAGCCCCCATTCCGTCGGACAGCTGGGAGCCAGTGTAGGGGCCGCCCGTGAATCCGTACGCCACGCCACCGACCTTGGCCTTGCGAGAGCGACGACGACGGCCGCCCATCGGGGGTAGACCGAGCGCACCGGCTACAGCAGCCATATCGGGCTCCGCACCGCCCCGGCGAGAGCGACGACGACGACCGCCTACTGCGGGCAGGTCGAGCGCACCGGCTACGGCCTCCATCTCGGCCTCCGCACCGCCCCGGCGGGTGCGACGACGGCGACCGCCCATCGGGGGTAGACCGAGCGCACCGGCTACGGCCTCCATCTCGGGCTCCGCACCTCCCTTCTTGTATGTCTTCTTCGCAGCTTTCATCGCATCGCCGAGCGACATGCCAGGCTTCTTAGCTTTCATCACTGCCTTTAACCAAGCCGAGCGTCCACCTTCCTGTGACATGTTTGTTTCACTGGTTAGACTTTATTGTGAAGTCGTACATGGGTGAAACAATCTTCTTGGGCTGGAGTGATACAGCCGAACTCTGGGCAGTCGGGGTCTTGTAGGTCGTCGGCTTGTAACGCAGGAGATCAGGCTTGATTCCAAACGAGCTCTCGGAAAAGGCGCCGGTATACACTTCCATAGCATTGTCCAGGCTGCCGTAACACATAGCAACCCACTGGCAGCCATACGAAAAACATATTTCAGGATTCTTGTTAGAAATGGCGGTGGTGCTCATATCGGGAACCACAAGCGTAATATTGCGCTTGTTGAATTCGATCAGTTCTTCGTGATCAAATGTTTGGGATGCCTGAGTATACGTCATACGACGCATCTGGGACGAGACCCAGGACATATTCACTAGTTCGTCCATCCCATTGCCCTTGATATGCTCGCCACTCACAATGATCAATTTACCCATAAGGTTGCATATCGGCTCGACTCCCAGATTCTTGCGTTGGTAAGAGTAATCTGATCCCAACATATACTTGCGAATCGTCATCTTCAGGGTGTCAGCGCACTGCGTGAGAATAGCATTGTCGGACGTATGGAATACGAGGGACAGAACGAAGGGGTTCTTGTACCCTGGCGTGACAGCACTATTGAACGCCGCATTTCCGATGGTGACACAGCAGTCTTCAAAGGAGAGAGTGTTATATGTCGTCATTTTCAGAGTATTGGCATCGGCTAGACCGACCACAGGCTTTCCATCGACGGCATAGACATCCCATTCCACCAACCGTGCCCCGCCCTTGATCACTTTGGTGAGGGCGTCGGTGACAATGTACGTATTGATTGTCGTTCCTGGGATCAGGGAATACCCGCTAGCCGCCATATAGTAGTCACACAAGACATCCTTGTTGGGGCAACCGATGGGTGCACCCTTGGTAAGTTCAGCGTATACCTCAAGCGGCTTGGTCAGCGACGCATCGGGGGGCGGGATATTGCCGAGGTAGACGTATGCTCCTACCCCAAGCCCAAGACCTAGGCAGGCGAATGCGATACATATGATGACCCACAGCAATTGGGTGGTGTCCATTCTTATTATTTCTTACGATGTTGTTTATATTTGAAAAAGAGCGGCCGCATCATCATCACTACATCGTCTGGGACTCGCTCGTCCATCGGGATTTCAAATAGGCAGCAGTGGAGGAAATAGATACAGTACATACCGCACTGGGCGTTCTTGTATTGGTGACGAACAGCGTTGTAAGATAATTCTGTAGGCTCGTCAAACAATTTCATCTCATCCAACTGCTCTTTCCATCGCAGCATCAAACGCCGAATCTCTTTCTCGGGTTTCTGGGCATACGAATCAAAGAACGTCATCTTGGGATGTTTCAGGTGATCACGGAAATCACAGAAGGCTGCTATCCAGTGTTCGCCCGGTCCATCGCTAGGATCTGTGTTGAATACAATACCTACACGGCGATACCCTTTCTTGTGGAGTTCGGAAATCTTCATACTGCACAGCGACGAGACAAGACATTTTCCGGTTTCATTATGTAGATCAAAATCTATGGGAACAGATCCAGTGTAATAGTAATCGGGGATCAATTTGGCATAGTGTTCCTGGGACGCATCAATATCGTCTGACGACAGCCATTCCGTTCCATTCGATGCCCAACTATCCGGAGCCACCGGCTTTTTCACGAGGGCGTGGACAATACACGCATGGGCACCTGTATCACAAGCATCTTTCATACGCCGAGTGATTTCCTGCCACATATTGTTCCCCTTTTTTACAGGCGGTTCATACGGGTGTTCTTTGTTGTATGCGATCCGTAACTTGTCCACTTCACGGGGATCCATTGTTAAAAACGGATAATAAACTCTACAGCCGGAAATATGGCATACCAGAATGAATACTTCGATTGATCAGCGTGACCTTGTTCGGGCTGTGCGCAAGTATCGTTCCCTGGACGACCAGATTAAGGAGATCAACACCACTGTCTACAAACTCCGTGAGGACAAGAAGTTTGTAGAGAATGAGATGAGCGATATTCTGCGGCGCACCAATTTCCAAAACCTGAACAAGCTGGAAATTCAGGACGACGGCTCGTATATCAAGATCCAGCGGCCCGAGACGTGGAGTAAGCCGTGGTCTCTATCCCAGACGGAGCTGAAGGATCTCATTGCGGGGTATACGGGTCCTCTAGATGGTCTCTTCAAGTGGATCGTTGAACGCAAGAAGACGGGCATGGTCGCCAAGGAGTTTGCGTTTAAGCGTGTGATGAGTGTAGAGAACAATGACGGAGATGACGAGAATGAACAAAGTGGGCGAGTGGGTGCGCACTGATGATCACGAAGACGAACTGCGTGCTCTCTTTCTAGAATTAGAGGCTGTTCTTCGTGAAATGAACTTACTGAGAGCCGATTACAAACAATACAGAACCCTCCACTTTGCCCAGTTCTGTGCGGACGTCCACAGATTCACGAACACGAATGGATGATTTTTTGCGTGCCCATGCCCATCATCTTCCCCAGTGCCAGTTGTATGCCGCCCGCTGCCCCTTCTGTAACATCATCGTCCGGGAACAGACAGACGCATACCCTGGAATCATAGAAGAGATATTTCGTCCTATCGTCTTTCGTGCATGGAAACGATGGGATGGCGGTGGGCATCGTATTGCCGACAATACCGATCCTGAAACACTCCTCTCCTATTTGGCATTCAGTGCGTTTTCTCGCTGGGTCCAGCCAAAGTATAAGGAGACGGTAGACCTCAGCCCAGAAGAAGTAAGTCGTCACCCGATCTTCCTCCAAAAAAATGGGTAGGTATAATAATGACGACTGAGACATTCCAGACAGACATGGCAAGCGGAATTCGCCCGACGGGTGGATGCGGGTGCGGAGGTGGCCGCCGACACCGCCGTCATCGCACATCCAAGCGTGGTGGTGTCGGAATGGTTGACGATGCGGTGTTTGCATTGGGAACGTCGTATGCTGCGGATAAGTTTGGACGCAAGGGGGCGATGGGTGGACGTCGCCGCCGTCGTACGTTCAAGCGTGGAGGTGCGGGTATGATTGACGATGCCATCGTTGCTGGCTCGGCACTCACATTGGCCCACTATTTTGGAAAGAAGCGTGGCGGTTCTAAGCGCCGTCTTCCCCGCCGCCTCACGAAGAAGGATCTTGTATAGATACCGGTGGTAAAGGAAATCCGTTGAATTCGGAGGCGGATACCCACGAATACGCTCCAATATTTTTGACTTCAAGGATGTCTGATTCACCGATATCGTCCGGTAACCACACATCTTCTGCGATCTTGTCCGCCGAATCGCACGTCCTTCCGAAAATCGTGAATTGAGAGCTGTGCGCCCACGGTTCACGGGTGATACACTTAAAGTCGGGTTTGAAGCCATCGAACAAGACCCCGGAGAACATGCCATACACGGAATCGTCCAGCGTTATGCATTGCTTTCCGTTGGGAAGCTGTTTCTTCCCGATTACCGGGACTCGCAGCGTACAACTTTCTTCCGCAAAGAACCGCCCTGGCTCTGCAATCACTTTCTTGAATGGAAGACCCCCAACCCGCTTGAGAATATAGGGAGCAAGTTCACGGAAGAAATCGTCGTTTTTCGAGCTTCCCGAGAATCCGCCGCCAATATCCAGCAACTCTGGCGTGAACACGTCTGGACGACTCGAAAGCATGCTCAGGAAATTCTCGACAGTATCGAAGGCTGATTCGTAGGGAATGCGGGACGAACAATCGCTGCCCACATGGAATGCCAGACCGTAGATACGATACGGGGGTTCACGCCAGAGGAGATCGTAGGCACGAGAATACGGAAACCCAAACTTGGAATTCAGGGGAATGCGCACACCGCCTTTATCATCCACAAAAATCCGCAGAATGGGTTTGGTATCTTTGGGAAGCTTGTCTATTTCTCCTGGGTTATCGAATGTCATGTAAGGAATCTTGTCGTTTTTTACTTTGAATAGTTCGTTTCTTGATTTGCACGGGTTCGCATAGATGATATCCGACCCCTTTGTTCCGAACGACACGACCCGCCGGACTTCGTCGCTGGATGCACAGTCAAACCCCGCCCCGCCCCTGTGTAGCTCCTCCAGAATCGGCTGGAGATTATTACACTTCACGGCATAGTGCGGACGAATACTGGGAAGGTTCGTGTTCCATAGGGCGAGGCGGCGGCGAACTGCCTGGAGGGACACGAGAAGGTTCGCCAGTGTTATTGATTTGTAGAAAAGAGAAGATTTGTGTCTAACGCATTTTCACATCCCCTGCCTGTATATATAAACACATGAGCACGGTTGAATATTTTCCATACAACCCCAAGAACTGTCCCTTGACTGCAGAGGATGTAAACCGCATCCTCTGCATTCCAGGATACAAGGTGAAGAATCTCGCAATTTTTCAGAAGGCGATGATTCACACGACCTACGTCCGGCGGTCGGAGTATACAACCTTGACTGGCGAACCCTCTGTTCTCGGCCCCTGCCCCGCCGGCGTGATGGATCTCCAGGACGAATCGTATGAACAGCTCGAGTTCCGAGGCGATTCCATTCTCGGTGCTGTGGTGGCCAATTATCTGTGCGAACGCTTCCCCGGCGAAGCCCCGGGATTTCTCACCAATACCCGCAAACTCATTGTGCGGAACAAGACGCTCGGAACGCTGGCACGGGACAAGCTCAGACTCGACAAGTTCTTTATCATCTCCAAGCACGTCGAAGAAATGAAGCCTGAACACGGCCGTCAGAATATCGAGAAACTCGGCGATGTTCTGGAGGCGTTTATTGCGGCACTCTGGATTGATTCGGGGATGAATTTCCAGATGGTCAATGATTTTGTCATCAACATGATCGAGACGCACCTGGATATTCCCCTGATGCTGCGTGAGGACGATAATTACAAGGATCGGATGCAGAAGTTCTGCCAGCAGAAGATGGGATTTACCCCGATCTACAAGATGGTGGAGGACGGGGCGGCAGGGTTCACGATGGCCGTGTGCAAACCCGATGGCGAATTTCTGGGTATGGGGAATTCCACCACCAAGAAACAGGCGGAGCAGAATGCGTGTAGGCACGCACTCATGAAGATGAACCCCGAGTAGGTAAAAAAACAGGGCAATATAGTAATGGATGCGAACGGAAAGAATCTATTCCAAGCTGCAAGATATGGAGACATCGCCAATGTGCGAAAGTATCTGGATTTGGGGGCAAACATTGAGGTAAAAGATTACAGGGGACTTACGAGTCTGCAAATCGCATGCATCTACGGTCACCTGGACGTCGTGCGTTTACTCCTCGACCGTGGTGCCAATATTGAGGCGGCAGGTGGGAGCACCGGGCAAACAGCTTTAATATTCGCCAGCATGGAAGGAGAACTTGACGTCGTAAAAGAGCTCCTGGATCGCGGTGCCAACATGGAGGCGGCCGATACTTTGCACGGCTGGAATAGTTTGATGTTAGCTAGCTGGAAGGGAAAACTCGACGTTGTGAAAGAACTTGTTGATCGCGGTGCGAACATCTTTGCAAAAAATAGTGCTGGAGTGACGGCACGTAAAATAGCACAAACAGATGTTCCAGAGGTCGAAAAATTCCTTCGTGAAAAGGAACAGGCTATTGCTCGCATGGGGGTGGCGGAGGTGGTTGTGAAGAACAGGCGGACCGGTCCCGATGTTCCAACCGATGTACAGAAGAAGATTGTAGGGTATCTTGGTGGTCGTAAAAAGGGAACTAAGCGTAAGATCGCACGTCGCAAGAAGCAGAAGAAGGGAACTCGTAGGCGGTGAAGTATATATTTTTGACTGGATAGTGATAATGTACTGGCCCAAGCGTTACTTCAGCGGGCTAACCCGAAAACAGAACAAACAGCGTAAAAGCACTGCCACTCGTCGTCGGAAGAT
>Ga0209086_10000409_pt1 | contig 37239 bp, 35 predicted proteins | sample M_130207_XF_Meta_FD_187312 | JGI IMG/M metagenome (GOLD analysis project Ga0209086, IMG submission 187312) | Freshwater microbial communities from Lake Montjoie, Canada to study carbon cycling - M_130207_XF_MetaG (SPAdes) (version 2) | ecosystem: Environmental > Aquatic > Freshwater > Lake... | reverse complement strand
GTTCGCTTCAATGGTGGAGGAAATGCTGGTCATACAATTTACCTCAATGGAGAGAAAATTGTTACACATCTTGTTCCTTGCGGTATTCTGCATGGTATTCCTAGTATCATTGGTAATGGTTGTGTTATCAATACACAAAAATTATTTGACGAACTTGAGTATCTTAAAGGATTTGGATTCGATACATCAATCCTTAAAATAGCAGAAAACGCACATATAATTACCCAAGAACATATTGACGAAGATTCCAAAGATACTACTATTGGAACAACTCGCACTGGAAATGGCCCTTGTTATAAAGACAAAGTTGGTCGCACAGGTCTTCGTGCCAAAGATGTTCCAGAATTAGAACCATATCTTATTGATATGTATACTTATATCCATTGTCAATCAAAGAAATTTTTAGCTGAAGGAGCTCAAGGTTATTGGCTTGATGTTGACTTTGGCGATTATCCTTATGTCACATCATCTAATACTGGAGTAGGAGCTTTACTAAATAATGGTTTCAATTATAACCAAATTCGGAATGTTATCGGGGTTATCAAATGTTATTCTACCTATGTTGGAGCTAAAGGATACCAAAAATATGACGAACGATTTGAACAATTGCGTGAGGTTGGTCAAGAGTATGGGGCCACGACAGGACGACCAAGACAAATCGATTGGCTAGATCTTGATGAAGTAAATATAGCTTGCAAAATGAATGGTGTTGATTTTCTATATATCAACAAAATGGATGTTCTTCGACAAGTTGATAGTTCTTGGAATTTATATGAAGATCAAACGGTTGTTAGCTGTAAAGATGAAAATACTTTTATGAATCGTATTGGAAAGTATTTAGATCCATCCATTGACATTGAATTCCAAGGACAACTACATTGAAATTTACTTTTGACAAATCACAAGTCCTGAAGTTTATTGGATTCCTGAATAGAATTGAAAAATCAAGACTTGCTCAAAAAGAGAATAAAAATAATTCATTGGTATTCTTGCCTAGAAATAATAATCTTAATATTTTTCTTGAAAATGGAATATCCGGTTGTTTTTTTGATTTACATATAAGCTGTTCTGAAGACCAGAGCTTTTCTGTAGACATAAATTCATTTTTCAATTCAATTTCTAATATCCCAGTTGATGAAATTCAATTTGCTTATATTTCAGATAAAAACTCATTGATTATGGGCAATAAGAAGACAAAAGTAGTATTAGAAACTTCCACAATTGATGATGTTGACAAATTATATTCTGATTTTTTTACTACCGCTTCTGAATACAACTCATTAGATGCTAAAAACCTTTCAGAAGCTATCAATAACACTGCATTTTGTACTGCTCCTGAATATGATGAGTTTCCATATTCTAGTTTGTTATTATTTGAAGAAAACAGTCTTTTTCACGGTGTTTCATCTGACAAACATAGGGTAGCAATATATGGAGAAACATATAAAGATCAGAAATCAATATTGATTTCTAAAACTTCTAGTGATTTGATCAATAGTGTGCTTTATTTTTCTGATGCTTTTCAATACACAATAACAAAAAGTAAATTTTATATAAGCTGGAACGACGGTATATTTTTTACTTCTTGTGAAAATAACACTTATCAATCTGTATTTCAAAACCTAGTTAATTTTTTCAATGATGCTCAGGATATTTTTAGTATTTCAATTCCACGAGATGAATTACAAAAATCAATGAAGTTTATTTCTTCGATCTCAAGCTCTCATACAGTTAATTTTTCATTTAAAGAAAATACTTTAAACTTATCAGCTGCCACATCTGGTAAAGGTGGAGCTTCTGATAAAATAACATTAGACAAAAATGTTATAGAATTTGAATCTATGTATCTTTCAAATCATATAATTAAACTTTTAGATCATGTAGACAAAAATGTTATATTTAATTTTAAAGATTATAATAATTTTTCTTTATTAATTGTAGAATCAAATCAAACAAAATATCTAATCTTCCCTATGCAATAATATGTCAAGAATATATACAGGTTCAATCAATTTAGCAAAAAGCAAAATCAAAGATGAGTTTCCAAATAAGAAGCTCATCTTTGTTGATAATGCTGCAGAAACAAGTGCTAGCTTTTCAATGTTTTTTGATTCTGAAAAAGTATTTCTTCATGTAAATCCAAACATAGAAAACTTAAAAATTATAATGAGTGACATTGAAAAAAAACGTGGCACTCATTTTTTGTATTATGAAGAAGATAGTTTTGATGGAAGAAATTCATTAATACAATCTATAAAGAAATCTGGACAAATATTTGATCTTTCATATCCTTTGTATGGAGATTTAAGTGGATACAAGAGACATATAAATAATTTATTAAGTAAGAATGAAACCAAGATGTCTCCTGAAGCAATGAGTTGGTTGGTTGATAATCCTCCAATCCTAAGAATTAAATCTAAATCTGCAAATAGTAAAAAAGAAGTTCTTGTTTATGATATTGATCTATTGTCACAAGAAATTAGCAAAATATGCAGTTACACAAATTTGATCACAGAGGAAGATTTTTCAAATTGTTTGTTCAAATCAGAAACAGACATATTTGAGTTTATTGAAGCTATCCTGGATAAAGACATTGATAAAGTTCTTCAAAAGTCTGATGAAATGATTGAAGCAGTAACAGATCAAGGATTATTGCTCATATTGCTATATCAACTTCATTTCTTGTTAGTTTGTTTGGATTGCAAAGAGAAGAATATTTATAATCCAGATAGTGTGATATCTATTTTGGAAATGGAAGATATATTAGGTAAGTATTTAGATGAAGATTATAAAAAAGCTACTTTTTCTAAAAAAACTCAAAATCCAATACGTGTCAAAATAGAAATTAGTAAAAAACGAAAACAATCTTCTGAAAACATTTGTTCTATGATTGAGCTTGTAGTACAGACTGTTATTGATTTGAGAGAAAATGGAAATAAAACTTTAGCTCTGCCTATATTATTTCATAAACTTGTAAGTGTATAAACTACTTATGATTGAAGACAAGTATGAAGTTATAAATGAACTAATTAGGGAATATCAAGAGAAAAAAAATCAAGTCTTGCTGTTTCAAATATTAGACTTCTATAAACCTTTGTTCTTGTCTTCTGTCAAAAGATGTATTCAAAAAGACACAAGATTATCTAGACACAGAGAAGATTTCCCTCAAGAATTTATTTTTGTTCTTAAGAAACTTGTAGACAATTACGATCCAGATTTATCTTATTTTTCATATTATTTATCCACCAGAATAGACATAAATCTATTTAGATACCTGACTGAAAAATATTTTTACAAAGAAGAACTTTCTGAAGAACATATCTTTGAAGAAAAATGTGAAGATCCTTTTAATGACATAAATACAGTAATCACTTTGCATGAAGCAGTTAATAAGCTTCCAGAAATTAGCAAAGAAGTTATAAATGCGTATTTTTTTGAAGAAATGGATCAAAATGAAGCTGCAGCAAAATTGGGAATAACTCAAGGAGCATTTTCAAAGCGACTGTCAAAAGCATTAGAACAATTAAAAGTCATACTTGGAGAAGATTTCTTATTTGACTAGGAATATAATTAAAGAATTTTTGTATTATGTAATTATGTTCCACAAAAACCCTTAAGACAATACAACTGTGTCTAGGGGTTATTTTCTTTTAAGGGGAGAAAATATAGTGTCTGAAAATAATCCAACCGACATGATTTACAACTGGCGCAATGAACTTAAGTCTCATGAAAATGGCGCATATGTTGTAGCAAGTAGTCAAGCTCAAAAATTAAAAAATCAAGGTTTTGATAAGTCACAAATTGTAGAGTTGTTAGCAGCTGACAATTGTGATGTAGATTTAGCTTACAGAGTTGCTTCAGTATTATTTGACGATAATAATGAAGTAGCAAAGAAATCAGCTGTAGATGTTGCTGTTGTTCCTACTAAGTATTCAGATTGCGCTCCTGTTATTGAAAGAACATTGACAAAAATAAGCGCAAGAGAATTTGCTAAGAGGCTTTGTTCTGGTCCTTATGCTATTGTCAAGACAGATGATAGAGGATTGAACTACTGGCAAAGAATAGCAGAGCTTGCTCATAGCTCTTCTGCTGGATTGCACAATTTACATTCTGCATTGAGACCATATGTAGAAGAAACCCTCCTAAATAGTGTATTGATTGCACAATCACAAGAAGCAGAAGTAAAGACTGCTTCTAAAAATAAATATGTTGTTTCAATGAGAAAAGGTACTGCGGATGTTGATTTAGTCAATGCAACATCTAATAGTGAAAAATTTACTCAAGGCAACTATGCAAGTTTTGGATTAGCAGATGAATTTATGGTCAAAGCTGCTGATACAATTTCTCCTTATGCTAGATTAAGAAGAGCATTGAGAGACTAGTTTTATATCTTCTCGCTAAACAAGCCGCTTTTTCTAAGCGGCTTGTTTAGCTTTGTATAACACTTAAAATGGAACCAACCAAAGAAACTGTAGACGCATTAATTGTCCCTACAGATGGACCTAAAAAACCATCAAGAATGTTTAGAGATTTAAAGGAGGGTGAGCAACCTATTGCTCCTCTTCCTCCTGACAATATGACTGACATTTCTTATCCCCAATTTATAGAACCAAGATGCGTTATTTGTACTTCTGCTTTTAGAGATTTAGTAGAGCACGTATATTTAGATTCAGGAAAGAAAAATCAAGCAGTAATTGCTTTTTTCACTGAACATTACGATGCAAAATTAAACTGGATGCAAGTTAATACTCACATGGAAATGCATTGTGATTTCAAGAAAATTTCCATATCTGGTCTTAAAAATTATGAGCAAAGAGAAGAACTTATTGCTCCTTGGATATTTAGAGAACACCAACTAGCACTTACCGCATTACTCGTAGAACTTGATGACGTAAGAGGCATTGACTGCTCCAGAAATAATGAAATGAAACTGAAGAGAGCAGCTATGGTTGAAAAGCTCATTACCAAGATTATGATGCTTAAAGAAGCAAGAGATAATCAAGGTATATACAATATCAATATATTTGAAATTTTAGCTAAGCTTCATGAACAAATGGAAACTGAGACTGATAAAAGAAGAATCAGAGAAGAAATTCAAATATTAAGAGTGAAAATTCAGAAAGATAATTAATGAGAAAACCAAATACGGCGAAGCAATCTCAGCTTGATTTAAAAAACCAATTATTACAGCAAGCAAATTCTGTTACTGATTTTTTAAAAGATTCAGGATATGCTTCAGAGTTTTTGGATGAAATTCTACCATCAACTAGAGCAGAAGTCGCTCCTCCTTCACTTCCAGAAAAAACAAGATTTAATCCAGATCAAATTGTTGATATTGTTACATTTATAGAACATCCTTATTTTTGTAATTTAAGACCTTATCCATGGCAAAAACTTATTCTTAAGTGTTTTTATATGGGACAAGAAGGCAATACAAACCTTAAAATTGAGGACACAGTAAATGAAACTGACTGTGATGGATGTGTTTGGAAATATATTCATGATAATGAAAAAGTTTTTCACAAAAATTATAAAGAAGGTAAGCAATTTAAAACAACATTCAGTATTGTTAACTCTCCTTGCTTACAATGCAAAAGACAAGACAACGAAATAAAGAAATCAAGATATCAAGCTGCAAAAGATGAAGCTACTAACCCTGATTCAGAAAGACAAGTTGTTACTTTAGAACAGAGACCAATTATTGATTGTTTTCAATCTGAACTTGATTTAATTAATTCAGAAGAATTTGATCCAAAATTAAGAATGCAAGTTTTAGATAAATGTGAAAATAAATACAAATTTCAAGAACTTGTTTTAGTACTTGGAAGAAGATCTGGAAAATCCTTTTTAGTGTCTGTAATGGCACTTTACGAACTATATAGATTAATTGCCATGGGACATCCGCAATCTAGATACGGATTGATGGAATTTGATGAAATAGTTTTACTTAATGTTGCTAGAAATGAAGAGCAAGCTAAAAAGGCAATCTTCTCTAAAATTAAACAAACAGTTCTTGCTTCTCCATTCTTTGCTCCTTATATTGGTAAAGATACAGAATTAGAAATGCGGTTTTACACTGAACATGACAGAAAAGAAAATGAAAGAAGGTCTGAGCAAAGTCTTAATCAATTTTCAGGTAGTTTAGTTCTTAGATGTGGTTCTAGTAATGCATCTGGTCTTGTTGGTCTAACTTGTTGGACAATCATTATGGACGAAGTTGCAGCTATGGCAGGAGATAATCCTGATTCTGGTGTTGACTATGCTCTTTATGATGATCTAAAGCCATCTCTTGCAACTTTTGGTAAAGATGGAAAGATGATGCTTCTTTCTAACCCTAAAGGACCTATTGGTCTTTTATATGACTTACATGAAAATAGATTAGAAGATCAAAACACTCTTGTGATGAAACTTCCAACTTGGCTAACAAATCCAAATATTGATAAAGCCTGGTTAGATGATCAAAAAAGAAAAAATCCAGTTGAATATCAAATGCAATATGGTGCGGAATTTGGTGCATCATCCTCAGATCCTATGTTTGTACAAGACGACATTGACAGAATGTTCAAGAGTATGTCTATGGTCAAAAGAAAAGAATTTGCTTCTGGATTTTTTGATTATTTCTGCCATTTAGATCCTGCAAGAACCTCAGATTATTATGCACTTGTGGTAGCTCATACCGAAAATATGTATGGCACTGTAGGTCCTGATTTCAAACCTCTGAAAAGAGTTGTTATTGATCACATTCATTATTGGAATCCTATGACAAAAAATCAACCAGTAAAAGAAAAAGATGTTGAGGAATATGTTATAGATTTACACAGAAAATTTAGATTTAAACAAGTTTCAATCGACCAATGGAATTCACAATCATCTCTTATCAAATTGCAGTCGCATGGTGTTCCTATTGTAGAAAGACAATTCAATAAAGAGTACAAAGAAAGGATTTACACAGAATTATCTCAACTTGTTAGAGATGACCGTGTTGATATTTATGATTTATCTGGAGGGACATATTTTGATTATGATAACAAACTTGTCTCTTTGAATGAAATTCAAGAAGCAAAAATACAATTTTTATTTTTACAAAAGAAATGGAAAGGCAAAAGATACTACATAGAAGCATTGTCTGGATATAAAGATGATATATGTGATGCTGTAGCTGCTGTTGCTTATGAATGTTTAACAAATAAAATTATGAAAAGATTACCAAGATCCAAAATGGTTAATTTAAACAGAAGATAATTTTAAAGGTTATTGAGTTTTTTAATAAGAAAAAATCATTATGTCAAAGAATGTAAGAACAGCTCAATTTGGTGGCGTTGGAGGCGGAGGTACACCTTCACCGTTTACTCCTGGCAGCAAACCTATGGGTGCTGGTAAAAGTCAGGGGCAAAATAGTGCTGTCAACATGTACATCAATGAAGATGACAACTTTGAAAAAATTCTTAGTAGAACACATCAAGACAACGAATATAACGATGACAACATTGAAACAAAACTTACAATGTTTCACAAGCAAAATGTTGAAATGGGTTTTATAAACTATGAGCTTACCCCACTTGAAAGATTACAAGCCAAATACAGATCTATATTGCACAATTATAAACTAAATTTAGAAAAAGAAGCTGATAGTCTTATAAAAAACTCTCCTGGCTACATCAAAGAAAATCTTAAGACAGACAAAAAACACTTGCAAACAATGGAACAAAGTTTAGAAGCAAGGCATAAATATAACACAGACACGAAATATCCAAGAGAAGAATATCAAGATCCAGATCAACCATCAAGATCTCACTTTGCTTTAACCGAAGAACAACTAATTCGTATTGCTTTTCAAGTTGCCAATAATGATAAAGAAGATTATGCTATAGGCCTTTTTGGATCTGAAGTAACTGATCCTGTACCTGGTGAACAAAGAAAATTCGATCAAAGATTTAAACAAATCCCAGAAATGTCATATGTTACGTTGGATGGAGATGATGGTTTTCAAGGCTTAAATAAATATTTAGACAATTCAGCTAGTTCAAATAGAGATGGAACATCATCTAAATATAATGAACCTGCTATACAAGACTACCCTAATCCTGATGGCAAAGCTAATATCAGTCCTGCTCAATTAGAAAATAAACCAGCTCCTGGGGGTCAGTATCCAAACGCTAATGATCCAAATATGACAACTGAGCAAAAAATGCACAAAAATAAAATGCCTACTACTTATCGTGATTTTATTGATGCTGATGGAGAAAAAACAGCCACAGAAAGTATTTATCCTGGCTCTGCATTCTTTGGAAATTTAGGACATTCGGTCTGATGAATATTATAAAAATTATAAACATCTGCAGTTATTTAGATGCTAGTAAAAAGTATGCATTGTCCGACAAAATATTTTCAAAAATTGCGCAGTATGGAGCTGGTGGCGGTGGTGCTAATGTTACAGATATGCTCACTCATCAAGTTGAATGGGATGAGCGATTTGAAGATGAAGTAGATGAACTTGACAAAGGCAGACAAGGGGAGCCTACTTCTTCGGGTTGGGTTAATCCAAGAAAACTAGAACCAGAAGGACATGGACAAAATGTTTCTGCAGATGAAATGAATTCAATAGAAGCACAAAATCACCCAGATCAAGTTGATGGCTCTGGAGCTAAAGTAATTATTCCAGACACTTTAGGCGTTTCTGCAATCAATAATCCAACATTTTTGGAAAGATTTGAATACGAAAATAGAGATGATGAAGATGCGGCAGTTAGAAGATTGCCAAGTAATAGAATTATTTAGGAGAAAATTATGCCAATACCAATTAAACCAGTTCATTCGTTAGATTTGCATGCTGAACTTTTCGATGGTCCTTCTATGGAGGGTCTTGGATTATCAGATATTCAAATTCAACTTATGGGTATTACACCAACTATCAATAGAGAAGCAGCAAAAATCAGTACTTCGTATATTGAAATGCTTAGAACTATTGATGCTAATACAGATGAGTTAGTTACTGCTGCGAGTCAAATGGCATTAAATAAAGATTCAAAATTTTGTTCAGTACCAACAAACATTACAGATAACGATCTTTTTGCTTTAAAGACTGCAGGATTAGTTACAGGTTATGGAAGATCTGTAGAGTTAACTGAAAAAGCTAGATTAGCACTAAGAGATCATTATCTTAGTACAAATAATGTAAATGAATTTAGAAAAGGCAGAACAAAAGATAGATTTGATCTTGAAGAAGCAAGAAGCGTAAAAGCTAGTTCTTCGAGATTTAAAAAAGTTGCTGGCTGACTGAATCTTGATGAACCTAGTTCAGAGTTCAACATTAGATTTATAGCAGACAGTGACAAAAAGAGATCTAAAGGCTTGATGTTTGCAAAACCTTTAGGTGAAGACGAAGTTGTATTTTTTACTTTTGATTATCCCGACAATTATTCATTTTGGAATAAAAATGTAGATTTTAGTTTATCTTTAGCTTTTTTAGATAAAGATTATGAAATTTTAGATATCAAAGACATGGACGCTCATAGTGAAAAATCATGTGTTCCAAAATCAAATAATGTTCAATTTGTTGTAGAAGCAAATCAAGGTACATTCAAAAATAATAATATTGGAATTGGAGATAAGCTGATTTTAAAGGGAAAAAAGCTTATTTTAGATAAAGAAACTAAATAAATACATACAGGATTTCTTGTTTTTCAATAAGAAATCACTAATGTATTCTTTCTTGAGGAGAAAAAACAATTATGGCAGATAGAATTTTCCCAAACAGAATTCAAGAAGAAGCTCTTGATTCTGACCTTGTTTTTCAAGGTATTGACTGGGACAACTTTAATGAAAGATTAGCCAAAGCAAAAGCACCTAAAAAAATGGATGATGAAACCAAAAAGATGCTTCAAGAACTTGGCGATAAGAAAAAACCATCAAAAGAAGATACTAAAAATCTTTCTGACGTTCCTAAACAATTAAGAAAGCATGTTGAGAAAAAACAAGATGCTGCTGATGATATGGATGAAGAAGAAGATGTTTGCTCAGATTGTGGTAAAGCAGAATGTGAGTGTGATGAAGATGATGATCATGAAGATATGGTCAGAAAAAGTCCTAAATCAAAAACAAGAAAAGCTTCTGTCGTTTTTAACCATCCTTCACAATTGAGTGCTGAAGCTGTTGAAGCTGCTTTAGCATCTGGTGATAAAGCATTAGCAAATACCATTTTAGCTGCAAGACACGAAAGAAGAGTAAGACTTGCTGGAAAAATTCAATCTGAAATTAATACTCAGAATGAAAAAAATGTTAAACTTGCACAAAGAAAAGCATACAGAGAACAACTTATCAAGATTGCTGAAAAAGCTGAAGCAATGAATAAGGAATGTAAAAGCTGTGGCAAAAAATATGCTGGTGACAGCTGTGATTGTTCTGCTAGCAAAAAAGCAATGAACAAGAAATGCGAAAGCTGTGGCAAAAATTATGCTGGTGACAGTTGTAATTGTTCTGCTAGTAAAGAAGCAGGATATGCAAAAACTGACAACGCAATGAAGAAAGCAAACCAATTGTCAAGTTCAGCAAAGCAAGCATTTGCAGCAAAAGCATTAGCTGAAGGTTTTCCACAAGAATACATTGACGCTATGTTAGGTAATGAAACTATTGCATCTAATGGTTTGAAAGAAATCAAGAATGTAATGGCTTCTGAACTTAATGGGAATGTCAAGAAAGCAGCTGTTTCTTCAATGATTAAAGTTGCAACCCTTACTGATTCTGACTATTCCAGATTAGTTGATTACTGGAAGAATGAGTTAGGTTACGGTGACCAAGAGTGGATCGATGCACTCTTTACAAAAAAATACGATAAATAATTCCTCAAGAATTATTGTCCCAGGAGTTTACTCCTGGGACAAATCTTAGAGTAATACCAGGATAAAAATATGAGTAGATTTAAGAAAGTAAACGAAACAGAAAATATCCCAAGTTTCATTGAAAAGAGATTTGTTGGATCTCAAGTTAATATCGAAGAAGATCCTTACGCCGAGTTAAGAAAAAACTCTGCAGACAATCAATTTAAAATCTCAAAAGAAACAATTGGTTTAAAGAAAGAAGCTTCTAATTTCGAAAAATCCTGGGAAAAAATTTCTGGAGCTTCAATGTACCAAGACTACAGGGGTGAAAGCATTGCAGACAGAATTCTTTCTCAAGAATTAAGTGCTATAAAAAGAGCTGATTATGGAACCGATGAAGGTACTAATGCAAGAACTACTACTAGTGGTTTAAAAGCATATTCAGCTGATGAATATATGGATTGTATGCTTAGAGGCTCCGCAACCATTTTTAGCCCTGATATGATTGCAATTTCTGAAGAATTCCTAAATAGTCAATCTTCCAACAGTGAGCAATCAGTTGTTGAAATACAGAAAAGAAGAGAAGCTCAAGCATCTAGACATCAAAGCTGGGAAGAAAAGCAGATGAACAACTTGAGAAAATCGCAAGTTGTAAACAATAGAGCACACAATATTCTCAGAACTTCTAATGATTTAGAGCATACATCGCATTTTGGCATGATTGATCCAGAAGCTTTAGATGCAAGAGAAGCTCAAAGAGTAGCTATGCAAAACAAATCTAGAGAATCAAGATTAGCAATTAAGAAAAATATTGCAGATGATTTTGAGACAAAATCTCAAAACAGAGCACAAAAAGTTTCAGATATTTATAAAAATATTGATTTAGATTTTGATATAGACTAATGAAAAAATATTCCAATTTTGAAATGCCAGCAGCATCAGCCCCAGGTGGTCCAAGTAATATTCCTCTTACAGGAAATGAAGATGATGGAGTTAGCAAAAAGGATGCAAAGAAATTGCTTGAAGAAGTAAAGTCAAGCAATAATCCTCAAAATTTGACTGACAAAATCACCACTCTTGCTGATGGTGTTCAAAGTAAGGATTTGCAAAGAAAACTTTATCATTTATCTGATACTACTCAAATGGCAAGTGATCCTAAGAAAAAAACAAAAGATCCACAAACCGGAGAGTATGATCCAAATCATATTGAATATGCTGAGAAAATAGAAAGAGAATTTTTAGCAGAGGTCAAAGCAGTGTACAATTTCAGACAATCACAAAAAGTACAACAGAAGAAAAAGAAAACTAGAGGCAATCCATTTCGTGTTTTGATGGGTAAAGTTGGTAAATTGCTTGATCATGGTGTTGAAAAAAGTGACATTGTAAGAACTATTGCAAAACTTAATTATTGGGAAAAACCAATGATTCAAAAAGCAGTTGAAATTGTTCAAGATTACAACAGAAAGCAAAAAACCAAAAAAGACGACAATGAAAAAACTGCTGAAAGTGTTGATCTTGAAGAATTACAAGAAAAAAACGAACAGGTAAAGAAAACAGTAGAACAATTAAAAGATTTAGCATCTAAAGGTAAAAGCACAAAAACTGCAGCTCTAGATTATGACAGAAAACCTGACTTTATGAAAAGATCAACAGGTGAACTTGTAGCTAGAGTATGTTATCTTTTAGATTTACAAGATTATAGTAAAAACACCAAACAAGGTGATTTTAAAGACCCTGTAAGCAAAAAGGGTGTTACTGAAGAACTTAAACAAATCAAAAGTGCATTGGTAGATAGAGGGTTTGACAAAGAAGAACTATCAATGTTGGGATTAGGCAATTAATATGGAAAACGGATACAAAATCGAAACAAATTATACTAGTCATGACACTAAAGATATTAAAAATGTTTTAGGTGGAGATAGTATAGTTGACGTTATCGCAGACCTTTTAAAAGATGCAAAAGGTAAACATTCATTTGTATCCAATCCATTAGAAGATATGGATCGTTCAAATTTTGATATGAAACATCCTATTGTCATTGATTTTATGAATTCTGGTGGTCCTGAAAATTTAGGAAAAATTCTTAAGTGTTCCCCTGAAGAAAGAATTACTAAATTAGCAAATCTTCAAAATAGATTCATTGCTATCAAAACAGCAAGTCAAAGAAATGTCCTAAGATATTCTTATATGGCTTTGCAAAATTTTATTGACAAAAATAATACTGCTGCAAAATTTGAAAGATTAGCATATAAGAATCATGATAAATCATCTGGACATTGGCAACTTGAAGCATTGAAAAGCATTGACAATTTAATGAATTTTGCTGATCAGAATATCAAGATTGCTTCTTTGAAAACAGCTAGAAAATATGTGCTTTCTGGTGATGAACAAAAAATTAACAAAGTAGCAAAATATATTCATGATTGCTATTCTTACATTACCCCTAAAGAAAATAGAAGAGTTGCCTATACTACTTTATCTACTCAAACTAATGAACCTTTTCTACTTTGCCCGAAAGGAAAATTCCAAGGTTATAAATCTCCTGTACCTATGGAGATTTCAAAGTGCGTAAATAACTGCATTGATAGCAGATTAGACAAAGATGGAGTGGTTAGTTGTGGATATCAAGATTGGTTGAAAGTTGCATTCCAAACTAACGATGAAGTTATGGCAAGACTTGATGTTCATATTCATCCAGATAACGAAGCTAATGCTCTTGAATTAAAAGAAGGTGAAAGATCTAAGAAATTAACCGAAGGTGAAATCGGTTATGAAGCTAGATTCGAACAAAGCACTCAAGGTGCAAACAAAGTTAGAAATAAATCTAATTATGAAGATTCAATTGAGACACAATTATCTGACAACAAAGCTACCAAATGGGGTCATCAACAAGATGATAAACCAGTCAAAAGACCTAAACAAGCACAGTCTGATCATACTAAAGTAATTAATGATCAACTCGCTCCAGAAAGAAAAGATCAAAAAGGAACTTCTTACTTAGAAGAACTTTTAAGAAAACTAAATAATGATTCTTCTGATACTGAACATGTAAGGGAAGATCTTTTAGAAGATGCTGGAATGATGGGTCATCGTGGTGAAATGGAAGAATCTTATGCAGAACAACTTTTGAATAAGAAATCTAATCCTTTACACATTATTGAAGAAATCAACAAAAATGCTGGAGATGGTGATGATATGTCAGTCTCTCAACATCTCAATAAAGCAGCAAGCAAAGTTGAAAAAAATCAAGAGCAGATTCTTGATGACAATAGAAAGAAAAATGTTATTGATATTCTCAGAGATGAACAGTTAGAGTCCAAAAGAACTAATAAGAAATATACTGATAAAACTATAGAACAACTCCTTTCAGACAGTAAAGAAGATTGGGGGCATCAATATTCAGATGATGATTTGAAAAATTTTGCTCACGAATTAGGGCTTGATTATTCTCTAGAAGAACTTAGAGAAGATTAATATGTGGTATAGAGTCGTCAAAGCAAGTTTTGGAGGAGGAGCTATGCAGCAAAATGATGATCAAATCTTTGTGCTAGCTCCAGAAACCTTGCAAGTACTGAACCCTAAAAAAGTTTCTATTGTAAATAATTCATCGGACAATATTGAAGAGTATTCTACTGAGCCATCTGAAAATTTAGAGGGTCAATTAGCTCAAATTAGAGATGAAGACGATGTGGATGTTAATATGTCTACAAAAGAAAGAGGCAGTGGCTCCCAATTTTTTTATAATGGTGAAGGATACACCAGAGCAAAATCAGGTAAGGGAGCTCCTATGTTTTGGCAAAATGTTCCCTCGAATCAAACCTGGGTATAATATATCACATGGCAAATAAAATTTCTCTTGCCTCCGCTATTAGAACTTCAGCACATCAAGTAACAGGTGAAGGGTCAAAATCAAGTAGTGGGGATGATGTAAAAAGAAGTTACGCAAACAGTAGAATAGGATTGGGTTTAGGCCCATCTGTAAGAACTGCGGGTGTAAATACAATTACAACTGCACCAAACTTTTACTCACCTTTTCTTACTCCATCTTCATTTCAAATTCCAAATGCCAGACGAGAAGTATATCTCTGGGCAAACTGGTGGAGAAACAATGAGCCTAAAGTTGCTGCAGCTATCAATTTTTACACCAACTATCCATTTTCTGGTTGGAAATTAGAATGCTCTTCGGCATATGTAAAAGACTATTTTGAAAAATTAGTTGAAAATCTTAATTTTCAAAAATGGCTTCCTGAAATTTCTAAAACATATCACTTATTAGGTGACTGTTTTCCTCTTCTTTCTATTGATTGTGCACATTGTCATGGTACTAACTGGGATGAAAAGAAGAATGAAGAGTGTAGTCATGATGGAGCTACATGGAAATCTATTACTATTTTAAATCCAGATAATGTAATAAAATCATCTGGAATGATTGATACTCCTGGAACTTATGCTTATAGACCGTCAGCAGAAGAAGTTCGTGTTGTAAATGAAAGACATCCAAAAGAAATTTACAATATGATTCCTAATGAAGTTAAAAAAATGATTATGAGGAATGAGCCTATCAAACTAAGCCCAATTTCAATTTATCATTTTAAATATGGTTCGAACTCATGGGAAGATTATGGAGTTTCTATGATCAGACCATTGTTCCCAATTTTGACATACAAAGATAAACTTCGTCAGGCACAGTTTATGATTGCTGACCGTTTAATACTTCCAATCAAAGTTGTTAAGATCGGTAGTGATGTAAGACCAGCATCTCAAGAAGATATTGACAATGTTCAAGATGAATTAGCATCTATTGCAAATGATCCAAACTTAACGCTTGTTACTCACCATAACTTTGATATGGAATGGTATGGAGCAACAGGTAAAATTCATCCTCTTACTGGTGAGTTTGAACTAATTGAACAAGAAATTTTAGATGGTGTTATGCTTAATAAGGCTCTTCTTAATGGTGAGGGTCCAACTTACGGTAATGCTCAAGTTGGTCTTCTTGCTATGGCTCAAAGATTAGAAACATTCAGAAGAGAAATAGCTCACTGGATAGAAAATAATATTTTCAAACTAGTAGCAGAATGGAATGGTTTTGTAGTTGAGGGAGAAAGAGGACAAGACGAATTAGTTTATCCAAAAATTAAATTCGATGATCTTCAACTCAGAGATGACACTGGTAAATTGCAAATGCTCGTTACTGCAAATCAAAATGGTGTTATTTCAAATGTTTCACTTATAGAAGCTTTTGGTTTTGATTCTGATCAAGAAATTGAAAGGCTTAGATTTGAACAGGGTGCGAATTTTATCAATGATCAGAATTTTGGAAATCCAAATTTTTCACTAAACTTTTCTAGCGGACCTGTCACTGGTCAAGGATTTACTGGTGGTGACGCTGGTTTAGGAGGAATGGCTCCTCCAATGCCACCTGACATGGGTGCTTCTCCTGCTGGAGCTCCTCCTGGAGGTTCTCCTCCAGCACCAACTGCTGCTGAAAGAAACAAGATGTACAAGTTAGCTTCTTCAATATCTAATGAAATATACAAAGAGAGAATTGAAGAAAAAATTTCTAAAGATAACACTAGAATAGCTTCTAAAAGAATTAAGTCTGCAGCTCATGAAGGTTTCTTACAATCAATGCAACCTGTGACTGGAAGAGCATTTTTAGGACCTCTTGCAGAAGAATATGATGGTTTATACGGAGTCTTGAGAACACCATTATTTGGTGGTCAAAATTCATTACCTATGAATTTTGAAGCACAAGAAGAATTAAGACTTGCTTTATCAAGTGAAAATGAATATGTGAGGACTGTCGTTGCTAAAAAAGCTGAAAGACCTCAATCAAAAATGTTCACAAACCTTGAGAAGAAACTTTACTCATTAGTTATGTCTGTGAATATGCCATATCCACTTTATGCACAATATTCTGCTGGACCAACTTTTGACTACCAACTTGATGCAGCTATACCTCATCTCAAGATTGGTATTGAAGCTGACGGTGAGATTTGGCATAACAACCAAGAAAAAATTTCCAAGGATAAGAGAAGAGATTCTGAATTGGCTTCAAGTGGTTGGATTATAATTAGATTTACAGATAAGGAACTTCAAGATCACCCACAAGATTGCTTAGGTGTCTTAGTTAAAGCTATTAAGCGAAGATCAGGAGTTTCGGATTCAGGTGAAGAATACTTATAATGTAAATAGGTGTATTGTATGTACAATAAACCCGTCGAAATCGACGGGTTTAGAATTTTAAAGGACTATACAGCTTTTAAATAGAACAGAAACAATTAGTAACTTTAACTCTAAGGATAATATATATGTACAAGGTTGCAAAAGGAGGAGCTATCACATTTGATAGTTTTCTCAGTGAAAATGACCGAAATATAGCAAGAGACCACATTATAAAAACTGCTTCTGTTAACATGAAAGAAGCAGCAAAAATTGGCTTGCAATCACTATATGCAGATCCTAAAGAAGTACTTGAAAAATACAAAGATTTTGACATTGTGAAAGAGATGCAAGCTCGTAAAGGTGCAAAACTTTTATGGGTAAGAGCTAGAGCTATTGACGCAGATGTAGTTAATGCTAATGGTGACTTGTTTTCCAAAGAAGAATTGCTGAAAGAGCAAGAAATCAAAGGTCAAAAAATTCCAACATACAAGACTTTTGAAGGCGTTCCAATATACACCAACCACAAGAATGACGATATCGAACAAGCTAAAGGTATGGTTGTTTATGCTGAATGGGACGAAAAAGAAAACTGTGTTTATTGTACCTTTTTTGTAGATGAGGAAGCATATCCAGATATAGCTAGAAACATCAGAACAGGTGTTATTCACGATGTTTCAATGGGTGCAAGTGTTGAATGGGGTGTGTGTTCAATTTGTAATAATAAAGCTTACACAGAGAAAGATTATTGCGAACATCTCAAAAAATATAAAGGTAAGACATTTCCTGACAATGGCAAAAAAGCATATGAGAAAAACTATGGTGTTAAGTTCATAGAGCTTTCTTGTGTAGGTGATGGTGCTTTTGAAGCTTGTGAAATACAAGAAATTTATGACGTTGATGACGTGCTAGATGCTGCTTCTAATATTGAGAAGAAAGCAAATGAAATTTCTGCAAATATAATTTTAGCTCACCAAGGTGCTCCATCTGAACCAAATATCAGAAATGAATATGAAAATTGTTTAAGAGTTGCTCAATCCACTGCATACACAGCAGTTAGATTAGCTCAACAAGCAGGAACGCTAGTTGGTGGTCCACTTTTAGCAGGTCCTGGAGCAAATCAAAACTCTACAGTTGGTGCAGTTTTACAAGCTCTTGGTATTGATGCCAGAGCTGGTCTTAATATCCTTGACATGATTAATTTGTCACTCAATTTCCTTGAAGTTGCAGTCATGAACATGTTTGCGAGAAAAGATAATGTTGATCTTTCGCATGTAGGAAAAATCACAAAATCTATGGCTGACTTGCAAGGAACTATGCAGGACATGATTGACGAAGGTATTGATGTTGGGAGTGGACAATCACCACAGCCTATCAATCAACCAACTGGCCCACAATCTCAACAACCCGCACAACAAACTCAACCAGCTGCTGGAATGAAAAATGTAGGATTTGCAAATTATTCTCCAACAGATAGTGTTGGAAGAATTATGGAATTAGCTAATCCTAATAACGCTGTTGGAAGTGGAGTTGCTCTAGCATCTTCAAATGTTCATTTTGTATGGGCATCTAAAGATGATAGAAGAGAAGTTTTTGCTAGTACAAATACTAGTAGAAAAAGCAATGTTTTGAATTTTACTGAAAATTTACTAGACTTTAAAAATACTTTAGTTGGTTCAGAACAAATTCAAAATAGCATTGATAAAGTCATTAGAGTTGCTAATGAAAGAAATAAAAACACAAAAACAAACACGCCTAATGGGGCGGGAGGCAGAAATCAAATGGATCATTTTGCAAAGATCGCATCAGAACAAAGAAAGAAGATTGCTGCTGCAGTAACCATTGACTTTAAGGTCGAGGATAATGCAGGTAACAGAATTGTTCTTTCTACTGATGGATCTATTACAGGTTACACAAATGGCAAAAAAACTGGTTGGGATCCAATTCTTAACGAAAGTCAAATTCACTTGATGGAAAACGGTCAAGGAACCAGAGTGGCTGCAGAGTTACTCAAAGAATACTCATCTTTTGTCAAAACCGCCTTATTGGATGTAAAACACAGAGATGGTGTAAGAGAAGAATCACTTGATGAAGTTAGATCTGGTGAAGGCTATGATAGTAAATCTTTGGGTGATAGCTTAAGAGCACATCACAAAGGTGAGACTTCAAAAACTAGAAACGAAGAATTAGAAACTAAGAGAACTGGCGAACAAGAAGAACAAAATGATGTTCTCCTTGAAAGAGCTGGTTTGTATTCAAGAAAAAATAATGATGCTGATGTAACTAAGGGTCTTTCAGAATTAGTTAATGAAGTTGTTAAGGGTTGTCCTACTGAAGTTCTTGAAAAGCAACTTGCAGTTTGTAGAGTTGACGGAAAAGCTGCTGCACATGAAGTTATGACAGCAACCATCAGTGCTCTTGCTAAAGCAGTTGTTTCTGCTAAAGAACACCCAAATCAAATTCTTAGATTTGCAAAGATTTTATCATCTGAAAAGAATTTAGCTGAGATGATTGGTGCTGGAGCTGCAGCTTGTTACAATAAAGATTCAAACTTTTTTAAGGTCAGTAAATCAGCTCAACATCCTGTAGCTGCTGTATTGAGACAACTTGGTTCAGAAGTAACTGTCGATATTACTGCTTCAAATTTAGCTGATGCCCTTTCTGTTGCTATTGAAGAAAGTGATATCACCAGAGAAGGTGTGGAAAGATTAGCATCTATCATGTTAGAAGCTAATACTGCTTCCGCTGAAGATATGTTAGTTTCTGCATCACCTTCAAGATCAGAAGAATTAAGAACTGCACTCAAGACTGCTGTTGATCCAAGTGATACTTTGATTTCAAGCAGCGACCTTAGATCAGTAATTTCTGGATTAGCAATGTCTGCAAGTGAGCAACAAGTTACTCCTGAAGAAGTTGTTGCAGCAGTAGAAAACATTGATGGAAAAATCTTAATTGCTTCTATTGACAGAGCTAAAACTCCAACATCTACTGAAGCAAGATTGAGAGAAAGAAACAGAAGAGAGTTCTGGGGTATCAAAACTGCATCTACCAAAAATATTGAAGGTAATATCATTGGTTGGCTTGCTGATTACTCTACTAACTTTGACATTAGTTCAAAGAAAATTGCATTAGCTGCTAAGAGATTATGCGAAGATTACAGTGTAGCAGAAAAACTTATTTCTAAAGCCATAACAGTAAAGCAAAATGCAGAAAGAACAGCTGCTATGTCTGTTACACAAAACAAGACTGAGTGCTTAAGATTTGTTTGTACAAAAGATGATCTTGGTGGTGTAAATCCTAGCGATGATAGTTTTGAAGATGCGTTCAAACAAAAAGCTATCGAAGTTTTACAACAACATGGTTTTACTGTTGACCCTGGTACTTTTTCATTTACAGACTTGAATGTTAGTCAAAATGGAGATATCACTGCGACTGTTTCAACTTCTGTAAGCAAATCTTTTAAAGTCGATGAAGAGATGACAGAAAATCCTGAGATGATGGGTGACATTGTTGAAGGACCTAGTCTAGAAGAAGCTCCTGTTCTTATGACAGAAGGAGCAAGAATGGCTAGAAAAATCAGAAGAGAACAAGTCCTCAAGAAATACGCTATGGGACCTGGAATGGGTGCTGGAATGGGTGCTGGTATGGGTGGTGGTATGGGTGCTCCAGCTCCACAGGGACCTCCAGCTGGTTTGGTTGATCCTTCAATGGGTGCTGCTCCTGCTGCTGGTGGTGATTTAGGATTATCTGCTATGACGGGTGGTGCTGATGAAATGAATGCATCCCCAGATTTAGATGGTGTTTCAGAAACTGGCAGTAAAAACAAAAAACCATGGGGTTCGGTATGTCCAGTTTGTGGATCAGATAATGTTGATGTAGCAGACAGTAAGGGTTCCTGTAACGAGTGTGGTTCCGGGTGGACTATTGAGATGATGCTCAAGTTAGACACTGATGGAACAGGTGGTGCAGGACAAGAAAGTACTGACGGACCAGACGCTGGTGCTACACCAGCTATTAGTGCTCCTGCTGGTGATATAATGGGCGATCAAGGTTTAGGAGCTGCTACTGCACCTACAACTGCTTCAAATATCAAAACTATGATTAAGATGTCTTCTACTGTTGATGCAGACATCTATCTTAGAACAGCAATGCCTGATTTTAATAGGCTTAATGAGAAGATGTTACCTATTGGAATGGTTTGCCCTTCATGCGGTGATAGAAATGTAAATAAGGTTAGAAATAACTCATTTTGCCATGCTTGCGGAAATTACAGCAAGACTACTATCAGAACATCTTCTAAAAATCCATCCAAGCTTGATGTAAGCATTATTTGGATTGATTAATACTTCAAAACATGAGGGGAATTTACGTTCCCCTCATGTTTTGAAAAAGGTGTAAAACCTCTATATATAGAATACAAAAAACGTTTATAAATAATCTTATAAATTAGACTTTGATAAAAGAACAATTTTTATTAAGGGAAGCAGCAAAGAAAATGAATAAAAATTCGAACATTGCTAAGAATCAAAGCAGATTAGCTGCAATGAGATTAGCTGAACTTAATGCAACTGATAAAGAAGATCTTGTTAACTGTGCTTCTGATATGACTAGAACTGCATCTTTAGATGAAAGTGAATCATTTGTAGTAGCGCATGCGATTAGAGCAAAATATCTTCCAAACATTGCTAAAGTAGCTGGTCTTGATATGAGCAATCTTGATCTTGAAGATGGCAAAGAGACTGTTGACTTCGCAGATGATAGTTCTGATGATAATGAAGATGATTTAGAATTTCACCACTTTGAGAGTGATGATGATTCAAATGATGACAATGACGATGAAACCGATGACAATGACGAAGTAGAAGAAAGTGATGATGTCGCCACTATTGAAATTGAAGTTCCCGCTGACATGGTTGACGCAGCGCAGCAAGCTGTGCAAAAAGCGCTTGATAATCTCCTAGGCGGAGAAGATATGTCAGATGACATGGAAGACGACATGGATGATGACGATGTATCAGACGATGATATGTCCGATGATGACATGGATGATGAAGAAATGTCAAATGATGAAGTTACTTATATGCATAAAAACAGCAATGAGGTTAGAAAAATGACAAAACAAGCATTAGCTGAGCGCAAGGCACAGAGAGATGCTCTTCTCAGAAGAGCTGAAAGAGAAGAGATCCTCAAGAAGATCGCTTCCGAAGAAGAAGTGTACCCTGCAGCGTCAGCCGGATTTAAGTATAACAACGAAATGGCTAATATGCCAGGTGAAGTTGATTATCCACAATTTGAAATGGAAAATAGTGGAAGTAACTCTTTAAAGGGTGATAATCCAACTTGGGCAGAACAAAAAGTTCCAACAAAAAACCCAGGTTCTTTACAATTCCCAGATGTTACCAAACCTAGTAAGTTTGAAGGTTCGGAAGATGGTACTCTTGAGTATGTTGTCGATTGGAAACATGTCGAGAACCCATCTGAAGGCGCTCAAGATGACATTGTAAGTTATCCTTCACAAATGCCATCTATGCCACACAAAACAACAGTAAGAACTTCCAATAAACATTCAGTTGAATGCACTTCTTGCGGTACAAGAATGGCAATGACTGAAGAAGAAATGGAAGATGATAACACAGTCTGTGCAAACTCAAAGTGTCCTACTAGAGTTGCTTACATGGACAATGATGATGAAGCTATGATGGATGATGATCATAAACATGGCGAAACAGATGATGATGAAACTGCAGAAGCTGGTGTCTCAGGAGCTCCAGGAAGCATGGCACCACCTACTCAAACTGCTGGTGATGCTTTTGAAGTTGCAAATAAAGTAAGAGATTTGGACACTGTTACTCAAAAAGCAAAACAAAATATTCAAGTATCATCCATCGATACAGCTAGAATTAAGACAGCATTTAGTTGTGCTTCTAAATTAGCTCTTGCTGGTGTTATCAACTCTGAAGAAGTTGATTCGTACGCTGAGCAAATGCTCAACGACAATCTCAAGGCAGATTCAATGATCAGACAAACAAAGCTTTTGCTCAAGTCTGCTCAAACTGCAACTGAGAGAGTAGCAGCTGCTGCTGCTGAAAGAATGGGTAGTGTCAGAACTGCTTCAAACTTAGGTGTTTCTACATCTCCTGCATTTAGTGGTGGACAAACCACCAACAACAGTGCAGCTCTTGACATCCAAGGTGCTCTTAAGGGTACTTGGACAATGCCAATAATCGAGGATTAGTTTCCTCACAACAATTTTTAGGAGAATAAATAAAATGGCTATTCGTGCTTTAAACAGTTCAATTGTCGCAAACTACAACACAGCTGCTTCCGGTTCATGGCTTGCAGGTGATGCTCTTTTCCTTCAAACCGATGGAACTGTAGCTGTTGCTAACAGAGCTGGTAACGGTTTTAGTACTCTTGCTCAACAAACAGGTAGATTCGTTGGTTTTTCAGCTGATGATACAGCAAGAACTGGCAATACTATGATCCTTGCTGATCCAGTTGGTGCTAACTATGTTGACTCGAGCAACGTTGTTCAAACTGGTAACAATGGTTTCTATGTTGTTTCCAAGAGAGCAATCGGTGACTTCCTTGCAGAAAACGTCAATGGCGTTACTAACCCAACTGCAGGTTCTTCTGGATATGAAGGTCCTAGAAGAGGTGTTGGAGTTTTCAACTCCCCAGGTGGTCAATTTATTACAGACAGATTTGCAGCTATTGCATCTTCTACTGTTACAACTGATGGTGGCACATGGGCACCTGCAGTTGGTGACCTCTTGACCGTTGCTGCAACTTCTGCAAACGCTGGTAAGCTTGTCTTATTAGATCCAGGTGCTATCGGTACTGACGGAATCATCGTTGGCAAGGTTGACTCCTACGACAGCGCTTCCGGTCTTCTCTATTTTACCCAAATGGGTGGATTCGCTTCGTAAGGAATAATTAAGGAGAAATAATCAAATGTCAATGATTAAAAGAAATACAAATGAGCAAAGAGAGAACATTATTGCAATGGCTCTCGAGACCCCAGAGGGTCGTACTGCTCTTGCACAAGCAATGGTCGAGCCAATCAAGACCTCCCTCATGTACCAAGCAATTGGTAGAAAGCTCTTGATGGTTGATGAGCTTCCACAAGGTGCTCTCGCAAGATACGAGAGAGACGTTGCTGTCAAGTCATACGTCATTCCTAAGCGTGGTGCTGTTCCTGCTGCTGAGGTTGAAGCTGAAGAGCTTCTCGTTCCCACAGTTGAGTTAGCTGCACATCCTCAAATCAGACTTAATGAAATCAGACAAAGAAGATTTTATATTGTCGATAGAGCACAAGTAAGAGCTAAAGATTCCCTTCAAAGACAAGAAGATACTGAAGTCTTTAAGGTTATCAATGCTGGTGTTCCAACTGACCAAGCAATCACAGTTTCCGGTACTCTCCAACCAGAGAATATCAACCTTGCACTCACCTTGATTGAAGAGCATGAGTTGATTGGCGCTAAGGTTGTTCTTCATCCTCAACGCTACAAGGATATCAGAAACTGGGGTAAGGAATTCTTCGACGAGGCAACTCAAAGAGATATCCTTATGACTGGTCTCTACGGACATATTTATTCCGCAGACATCCATGTTTCAACCATGGTTCCTAAGAACGCAGTTTACGTTCTTGCACCAGCTCAGTTCTGTGGCGCTATGCCAGTAAGACAAGACATCACTGTTCTTCCTGCAGATGATCCAAAGAGACTTCGTCTTGGATGGGTTGTTTACGAAGAGTTAGGATTCGCCTTAATAAATGATTATGCTGTCAGCAGAATAACCGTTTCTTAAAACTATAGTCTGGTGTATTATAATAGGGGGAGAATTTTTCTCCTCTTATTATTTTTAAATTAGAACTATTGACAGAGAAAACATTAAAAGAGGAGTAGAAATACTCCTCTTTTTTTATTTAATATCATTGTGCCCTAAGTCTACTATTTCATTGCTATCAATAACATTAAAAACATAACTCCAAGCACTTTCAAAATAATTAACTTCAATAGGATAAACTTCTTCAAAGTTTTCCAATAAGTACTGATAATAATCTTTTGAATTAGATAATATTGCTTCTTTTTTAATTGAAAATATTGAGTGCCAAAAAATTCTTGTCCATCTGTGGTAATCAATTAGATTATTTGGATCTATGTATTTTTTCCACCAATCATGCCATATCATTTTCATATTTACAGATAATGTGTCAGATAAAGGATATTGGATAGGAAAAGTTTCTTTATCAATCGACAACATACCATCAAAGACTTCTCCAAGATGAAATGGTGTATATGTGTTAGACATATAGAAGTCTTTTGGTATTTTCATAAGTTGAGTTCTTATAAAATATTCAACCATCATTGGATCAGATAAATGATATCTATGCTGCAAATGATCAAACGGATTGCCTGGTAAAAAAACAGTATTTTCAGCTAAATTGTCATAATTAGAAAATATATGATACAGAATTGTATGCGCTTCTCTTCCAACATTAGGTAATTCATAAACTTGATGTTTACTTTGAATTTTTTCACCTTTATTATATATAATTACGTTCTCATAATTGTCAAGCCAACTAATATCTTCATTATATCTAGCAATTACGATTTGAGTGTCCATAAATCTAATTTTACCATAATGGTATAATTATAATATGATTATAGGAAAAGTAATAAGAGATTTTAGACAGCCCAAAACATTTGTAGATGTTTATATTCAAACTTTAAAAAAAGACAAAGATGATTTAAAAGTTATTGATGTTGGAGGTGGGATAAACTCTTGGTGTCAACATACTACTCATGTTGTTGATATTTTTGTAAATCCTGGAAGCAAAGAAGAATTTAAGAATTTACATCCAAAAAGAAATTTATTTAATTTTGATATTACACAAAAAGAAAATTGGCATGAAGTTTTAGAATATGTTGAAAAAAATGGAAAATTTGACTTTTCTATTTGCACACACACTTTGGAAGATATACCAAATCCAGCATTAGTTTGTGATATGTTGCAAAAAATATCACATAAAGGATTCATTTCAGTACCTTCAAAATATGCAGAATATTTACGTTTTGAAAGTTGGTATGGAGTTCAGGGATACAGAGGGTTTTTTCATCATAAATGGATTTATTCAATAAAAAATGATATATTTACTGGTTTTGAAAAAGCTAGCTACTGGGAACATTTAAGAGACGATAGGTTGAATAAAGAAATTGGATTTATGACAGAAATTGGTTTCATTTGGGATACTGATTTTTCTTACAAATTTTATGACAGCGGTGAAGTAATTGGATGTAATACAGAACCTAAGTTTAGCTTAATTTTTGAAATTGATGATTTATCTATTTAATTTCAATGCTGGTATAATCTTTTTATGAACAAAGAAGAACTACTTAAATTAGTTGAAGAATTTATTATCAATGAACCAAATAAAAAATGGAGACCTGGCAAAGATTATGTTCATTATGCTGGTCCTTATTTTGATCATAAAGAAATAGTTAGATCTGTTTCTACTCTGCTTGATGGTTGGTTAGTTCTTGGATCTGAAGCATATAAAGCTGAAAAGAAACTAGCATCATTATTTGGTAAAAATCATGCTTTATTAACTAATTCTGGAAGTAGTTCTAATCTTCTAATGATGTCTGCACTGAAATCAAAAAGATATTTAAGTCTACCTGAAGGAACTAAAGTACTTACTCCTATTGCTGGTTTTCCTACTACTATGAATCCAATTTTTCAATGTGGATTTAAACCAGTTTTCGTAGACATTTCTCTTGATGGATTAAATCTCAATCTTGATGAAGTAGAAGCAACATTACAGGCAGATCCTGAAATTAAAATAATTACATTTGCTCATGTTTTGGGGAATCCTCCAGATATGCACAGATTGATGGATATAATTGATCATTATGGATTGATACTACTGGAGGATTGTTGTGATGCACTTAATAGCACTTATGATACTCACCCTCTTGGTAGTTTTGGGACTATGGCTTCTTGTTCTTTTTATCCAGCTCATCATATCAGTTGTGGAGAAGGAGGATTAGTCGTCTGCAATGATGAGGATTTAGAAAAAGTTATTCGCTCATTTAGAGATTGGGGACGCGGTTGTTTCTGTATTGGTAAGCAGAACATTACCGAGTGTGGTGCTTGTAATAAAAGATTTTCTGAATGGTTACCAAGTATGCCAGGTGAAGTTTTTGATCATAAATATGTTTATGAAGAAATTGGTTATAATCTTAAACCAATTGAAGTTCAAGCTAGTATGCTTCTTGCTCAAATTGACAAGCTTGATGAAATTAAACGACTGCGACAAAGAAACCATAAGTTACTTTCAGCAATATTCCAAAATTATGAAGAGTATTTTATTCTTCCAGTCGCACAAAGATTAGCAGATGTAAACTGGTTTGCTTTTCCACTTACAATTAAAGACAATGCTCCATTTAAGAGGAGTGATCTTTGTCAGTATTTAGAAGCAAGAAAAATTCAAACAAGACCTTATTTTGCTGGCAATATATTGATGCAACCAGCTTATAGTCATTTAGTTGGTGACATGGATCTTAATGATTTTCCAATTGCTAAGAAAGTTACAACTGATACATTCTTCTTGGGAACTTCTCCAGTTATTACAGAGGAACAGATTTCTTATATTAAGGAAGTTGTTGATTCATTTTTTGATAAATAAAATCAAAATATTCTGAATCTGGATCTATATTTGTATAGACACTGAATTGCTTCAAAAATTGTGCTTTGTAAAATTCTATTCCTTCTATGTATTGAATCGTTTTTTCAAAGCACATTTTCTTAAGATTATTATCTTTCAATGATAAATCAAAAATTACTTTAGTTTTTTCAGAAATTTCATCAAGAGGACTTTCTGTTGAACTAGTCCCTAATGAAGTGCAATTTATAATTACATCAAAATTGCCATGTCTTAAGTTCCAATTATTTAAACTTCTTGAAAAAATATTTGGTTTATATTCTGTTAAATATTTTGCAAACATTTTTCCCATGCATCCATTACCTAAAATAGAAATGGATTGATTAGGCTCTAAATATTTACTCAAACTCACAACTCCTTCTAAATCGCAGTTGTAACCAATCAATTTTTTGTCATCAATTTTTACAGTATTACAACTATTATATTCTGATACATTTTGATCTTTTTCATTAAGGTAAGAGATTACTTTTTGCTTAAATGGCATACTAATACTTATCCCAGAAGCTTCATTTAAAATTTCAGAGAATGTATCGTTTAAATTTTCTGATCCTAACGGAATGTAGATATTATCGAGTTGATAGAAATTGAAAAAACTGGAATAAAAATATTTTCCAGTTTTTCCAGGGTATTGACTTATGCTATAAAACTTTTTCATTTTGAGCAAATAACTTCAATCCTAAGAACCATAAGAATTGATCAAAAGGTGCTGTGTGTAAAGGAGACATATTCCAAAATATTATTGGTATTAACTGTAATACTTTTTTGGAATCTAAATTTTTATGATTAATATAATGAAATAACTTTTCTTGATATATAGAAATATGATCAATATTGGGAATACTTAATATAACATTATTTTCATCAAATTCAATATCAAAGTTATGGTTTTTGATGTTAGCATAGTTAATTATAAAACCACCAGCCATTTTAGCTAAATCATAGTAAATATCACCTATTTCTGTTGATCCAGCAAACTCATGTCTCCAATCGATAAGTCTAAACTCTCCAGCATTATTGATTATGATATTGTCAAACTGTAAATCACCATGTAAAAATCCTGGGAGATTAGTTTTGGATAAATATTCCCAATCAATATTATCTAAATAATATTGATAATTCTCAACTTTGACATCGTCTACTTGATCAACATTTGCAATATTAGGGTATTTTTCTAAAAACATGTTGATGCGTTCTAAAGATTTATTCTTGTAGAATTTTTCGCAAAGGTTGTTGATATTTTTACTTTTATCGACAATCCACAAATTTGCATCTAACCAGTTCAATAGTTCATTAAAAGCTACTGGATTGTTGAATTGATATAACGTCTTTCCTGCAAAGAAATCATAAGCGATATAATTACCAATTTTATTGCAGTTTTCTGGAAATACTTTGGAATTTTGAGATAATCTAATAAATTTTTGTTCTGAGACATTATTTTTTACCCACCATTTAACAGTTTTATTATTGCAAATATAGGTAATTTCATCTTTTTTTGAAAAATCAAATTTTTGACTTTTGCTCAATGCTGTTTGATAAGATTTTTGATCACCAAAATCTATCCAAGAATTGAGTTTTTCAGTTTTTCCATATTTTTCAATTATGTAAACAAACTCATTACTATTTAAGTTACCCAAATCAATAAAGAATTTTTCCCAGTCATGTATGTACATTAATCCGGTAAAAGCTTTGTGGCCATAATTAGCTTTTTGTTTAAAAAGCAAATCAACAATTGATCCATGGTCTATTTCAAGCATAGTATATAAATGCGAAATATCTTCAGGAACACTTTTTACAAAATAAATATTATGATTAGCAATTTTATCAACTACGTTTTCATCAAAAAATGTATCACAAGGAACATACCAAAATGCAGAGTTTATATATTTTTTGCAACATTTAAGCGTATATGCTGTGCCGCTTTTCTCACTTGTAAAATCATCAACTTCGACAAAGGTAATATCTCTTTCGGGGTATGTAATTTTCAAGAAATCTTTTACTTGATCAGCTAAATATCCTAATGCAATAATAAATTTTGTGTCTGTTGGAAAATTTTCAATAATATATGAAATGATAGGCTTTTCTTTATATGGGAGTAATGCTTTATTCAAATTTTTTGTCAAAGCACCCATTCTATTACCCAATCCTGCGGTTGGTATAACTACTGTATTATTCATGTTCATTATCAATTTTGCCATGTGTTCTACCTTGATCATCTTGAAGACGTATTACATCATCAAGATGAGGAGTGCTTGCTTCAATAAATTCCAGATCACTAACAGCTACTACACGATGAACAAACCCTGGAGCTACATCAAAAACTACTCCTGGTTCAAGATCGATAATATCAAAAAAATTTTCGTAGTTTTTTACATCCTGTTCTGACATTCCATTTACTAAAAAATCAGCTATGTCCAAGATTTCTTTTGATTTATATAATTTGCCTGACCCAGATAAAACATAATTTGTTTCAAATTTATATTCATGAACTTGCAAACTTGTCCTATTTCCAGCTTTGAACAAAATTCTTTTCAAGGCGTAAGGAGTTCTTTCACCATCTGCAATCCATAATTCATTGCCCCAAGGCTTATTGACAGTTTTGATATTCATACTGTAATTATACATTCATAGGGAAATAATTTTGTATAATAGCTTCAAATGAACAATAACCAAAAATTCTTTATCGGTCCAATGAGCAATCAAATTGTGGATTGTGTTTTGAATCAAGATCCACAGAAATTTGGTCTCATACCAAGTAGAAGACAGATTGATTACAATTTTGGTTATGTCAATAATTGGAATTCAGAATCATTTTCTCAATATGTCAGGCATGCAAATTCAAACTTTGTAATTTGTAGAGATCATGGTGGAGCTTCTCAAGGAAACTCTCACGATGATGGATTAGACAGTTTTGCAGCTGATTGTAATTTTTTTGATATGGTTCACATTGATCCGTGGAATTTTACAAAAAATTTAGACGAAGCCATTACCCTAACTTGTGATTATATTCGTTTTTGCAATTCTTTGAATCAAAACATTGTTTTTGAAATTGCTACAGAAGAATCAATTTTTTATTTTGACAATGATATATTAAAATATTTTATTGATAAAGTCTATAATAATCTTGGTAGTTTATTTAATAAAATTACACACATAGTAATTCAATCTGGCACAAAATTAAAAGAAAACAATCAAATTGGAAAATATTCTTCAGAAAGATTGATTGACCAATTATCGATTGTAAAAAAGTTTGACAAGTTATCTAAAGAACACAATGGTGATTATATGAGTGTAGACCTAATTAGAGAAAAATTTAATTTAGGTCTTGATAGTATAAACATCGCACCCGAATTTGGTTACATTCAAACTTGTGCAATATTAGAAATTTTGGATGAAGAAAAAAAAGAACTTTTTTATAATCTTTGCTATAAATTTAGTAAATGGCAAAAATGGGTAGATTCTGATTTTGTACCTGAAAAAAATAAACAAGATTTAATTAAAATTAGTGGACATTATGTTTATTCTCATCCAGAATATCTTCTAAATATTCATGATGAAAAATATTTACCATATATCAACGAAAAGATTAATAAAAAATTGGGAGAACTAAATGATATCCTCTAAACCAACTATTTTTTGCGATATAGATGGCACATTAGTCAAGCATGCACCTTTGACAGATAGTGCTAAAAAGACACATATACTTGAGTTACTTCCTGGAACAATAGAGAAGCTTACTGAGTGGGAAAAGAATGGTTATCGTATCATTTTAACTACAGGAAGAAAAGAATGCACTAGAGCAGCTACTGAGCAACAACTTCAAGAAGCTGGAATTTTTTATGATCAATTAATTATGAATATTGGTGGAGGAGCCAGATACTTAATTAATGATAAAAAACCTGATGGAGAAATAGCATGTTTTTGCTTTAGCCCAGATAGAAATAAAGGTATTGAGGATATAAAAATATGATTTTACTTTTTAATGTATTTATAACTGATACTCACGCTAAAGGTGTAGGTGCATATCAAAACAGAGAAATGGCAAAAAGTTTTGATAAGTTAGATGTATATAAGTACTCATTAGCAAGTTTAGCAAATGTTTATCCTTGGAAAAAAGTAATTATAAATACAAAATTAGATGAAAAATACAGTGAAAGAAGAGAAGAACTAAACAATTTTATAAGAGAAGAGTTTGGAAAATATGATTTATTGATTAGAGATTATCGAAATGAAACTCAAGAGCAATGGCAAAAAGAATCAGAAATTTTAGATGACAAGCTTATTTGGTACAGCGGAAATCATGATCATGTTTATATTGATAATGATTATCAGTATTTATTTGAATGTACAGAATCAATTAAAAATTTAGATGGTCTTTTTAGCATGCAGTTTAGTCACTGGCCTGAATTTATTTTTGAACCTTATTTTTATTTTAGACCAAAACAATTCAGTGTTTTTGCTATGCAAGTATTAGGTGTATATCATCATTCTTTACAAATAATTTCTAAAGAACTTTATGAATATTATTGGTTTTCTAAAGAATTGCCAAAAGATCAAGTATGGGGTAGAACAGATAATTTCTTCTCAGATGCTTTCAAAGATGAAATATTGACTTTTGTACCAACAAGAGAATTGTGTAGACATTTTGATGGTTATCAACACTGCCCAAGACAATATCAAAATGATTTAGTTCCTGTTTTGGAAATACCTGATGGATTTTTTGAAAAAAATATTAAGATCAATGTAGGATTGCAATATAAAGAAGGCTACACTAATTGCAATCCATATAATAAAAATCTAAAGATTTTTTCCACTGAGGGTACAGACTTTTGGTATTCTAAAGACTTTATTCCTAAATTTTGGTTATCGAGAGTTTCTGAACTTAAAAATGAATTTTCAATTGAAACAAATAATAGATTATCTAATAGAGAATTCGCCAAAAGGCAATTGCATCTATTGAAATTTTTGCCAGAAGATGGTTTTACTGATGAAATTAAAAGAATGTATTTAAGAGATTCTTAAATTGAAAGGTACATATTTATAAATTCTGTCTGTGACATATTTTGCAACTAACTCATAGCCATTAGAAAACAAAAAGTTATCAACTTCTTTATTATCAGTACCATAGTGTTGAAAGTGAACAAACTCTATACATATCAAAGGGTGGAATTTTTTGATAGTCTCTTTTGCGCCTCTTAGCGCAAACATTTCATACCCTTCGATGTCAAGTTGAATCAAATCACAATAATCTAATTTTAATTCATCAATAGTAAAGCAAGGTATTTTTCCTTGCTTTACATTTTTATTAATTCTTATGGAGCCTATATCACCATAAGGTTTTTCTATTTCTACTAATTTATTTTCATCACTTAAACAGCCTTGTATTTTTATAACATTTGAATATGGCAAGTTGTTGACTAAACAAAAAAAAATTTAAAGGGTCTGGTTCAAATGTGTAAATAGTATCAAAATGTTCAACAAATTTATGAACATGCATTCCGCAATTGCCACCTGCTTACACCATTGTTCTTTTGTTTTCTAAAAAAGGCTCTAAAACATTGTAAACTTCCGTTTCGCTTAAAGTGCTTTTATATGTTGAACCATATTGATCGTCAATTCTCCAGTACCATTGATTTTCAATTAAAGTTATGTAGCTCTTGAAATTATCCATTACAAGCTTATTTTTCCTCTTAGAATATCCCAGAGCATCATCCAATCAGATATTTTTGCTTTTACTGGATCTTTAAATGCTGCTGGTTGATTTTTTTCAAAAAAGTAATGCCCTGACCATGCAAATGGATAAACAATAAATGGTGTTAATAGTAAGAACCAAAAATATTCATACCATAAGCATCCAGCTACCCATGACAAGGTCATTAATTGGCCTAAAACATGCAATCTTCTGCAAATTTTATTTTGATGCAACGTAAGATACATTTCATAATATTCTTTCATATTCATACAGTACATACTCCTAACTTTTGAACTACTTTTGTAGCACATTCTTGAGCAAAATTAATTGCTTCATGAATATCTTTAGTTCTAACCCATTCAGTAACCAAACCAGAAATAAATGTATCTCCGGCTCCTGACATATCTTTGCAATTAACTCTTTCGACAGGGTGCATTTTATCTTGGTATTCACAACCCTTATCAGAATGAGTGATTATAAGTTGTCTATACAAATCAAGTCTTTCAATAGTGTGTTTGGTTTTTTCAAATTCAATATGATTAATTTTAATATAATCACAACCAACACACCAGTCATCTAAAATTTTCTTTGTATCCAAGAATACATTTTTATTATTATTAGAAATGACTTTAATATCACTTTCTGTCAAAAACCCCTTGCAGTAATCACTTATAACTATTGCATCATAAAAAATGTTTTCATAAATGTTATCTTTAATTGATTTGAGTAATTCTTCTGATATTCTACTAGCTTTGTCATTGGTGTCAATTCTTAATAAAAGACTATTTGTACGTTCATCAACAAATCTGGTCTTTACGATATTTTCATTTTGAGTAATTAATTTACAAAATGATCCAATCGCTTCGATATTAGCTAAAACATTGGAAGCCATACCACCATTACATTTACCCCTAATAGGGTTAAAGACTGGAGCTGGACCTTCAGGAGCTAATCTGAATACATGCCCATAAGTAAATACGTCTGTGCATGAATCTCCAATAACTAGTATTTTGATATTTTTATAAAGTTCTTTCATAATAATGGAGTATTTTTATCTCTTTCAGATAAAATTGGATTTTCTATTAACCAATTTATACCTACTTTTGGATCTTCCCAGTAAACAGACTTCTGATCTTTTACGTCTGGATATTCACCTTCGTAGCTCCATTTGTAGTAGAAGACAGCTTGTTCACTCAAAACAAGATGTCCATTCAAGTATCCCGGAGGAACAAGCACACATGTTTTATTGGTTTGATTAGCATGTATGACAAAATCAGTCCATGACAAATATTCTGGACTTTTTTCATCATAATTAACAACAACTAATTGAATACTTCCATGAAGACAAGTTATAAGTTTCCATGATTTGTCAGTATGCAATCCTCTCAAAACACAATTATTTGATAATGCAATTTTATCGTGATTGAAAGTTAATTCAGGAGTATCAGTATCTTTCCAAACTGTATATAATTCACCACGATTATCAACAAATGAATCTTTGTTGAGTACTATCACTCCTGAAAGACCGTCTACTCTAGCCATTCAAAACCTCAAGTAGTTTCAGTATTTTTTCTTGCTCTAATCCTGGATAGTTACCAATGTACCAAGAAAAATTGTGAATATGTTCAATATTTTGATAATTAGAAAAATCACTATAAGTAGACTTAAAGAATGGCTGTCTCATTTGATTACCACCACCAGAAAGCCCACGCCTGAATTCTATACCATTATCTTTCAGTTGTTTTTCAACTTCATTTCTTTTGTCAAAATCAGCGTCTTTTAAAATTACAATGAAAGCATAATTACAATTACCTTCTGTATCTAAAGCAATATGGTATTTTTCAGGATTTAAGTTTGATATAAATAAATCAAAATTATCTCTTCTTTCTTGATTTTTTGCATCGAGTTTTTTAATTTGAGAAAGACCAATGACTGCATTAATTTCAGTACTTCTAAAATTGTGCGCTGGTCTTAAAAAAATAAAGTCTGGATTAAGATCAGGATTATCCATAGCAATAGAAAGCTTCATAGAATCACTAGTCATTTCTCTAGTCATACCGTGTGATCTAAGGGCTCTACAAACTTGGTAGAATTCCCAGTTATTTGTGCTTATCATCCCGCCTTCAATAGTAGACATATGATGAGCAAAATAAAAGCTAAAATTGCTAGCAAATCCAAAATTGCCTACTTTAAGTTCTCGAAAAGTAGTACCATGTGATTCACAAACATCTTCAATTAATAAGATTTTGTTATCTTCACAAATTTTAAGCAACTCATCTGTTAATCCATTAATTCCTAAAACGTGAGTTAGAAAGATTGCTTTTGTATTAGGAGTGATAGCAGCTTTGAGCTTTTCTATATCAAAAGAAAGATTGGTAAAATTTACATCAACAAAAACTAACTTATGTCCAGCAAAAAGTACTGCAGAAATATCTGAAATCCAAGTTAAAGGAGGAATAATAATTTCACCCTCTCCAACTATATGAGCTAAAGCCAACATAGTCAGTTCGTTTGCAGATGCTCCAGAATTTACAAATAAATTGTATTTTGATCCTAACCATTCACCCCATGCATTCTCAAATTCAATAACTTTAGGTCCGTTAGTTAATTTCGGAATTTTATCTTTTGACAAAAAATCAATTACACAGTCAATGTCTTCTCTGTCAATATTATCATTCATCAATGGTAAATAATAATTACTCATAATTGAACTTGTCCTCAATAAACTTAATTATAGCTTCTGTACTACCTTCATTATAATACCAATTTTCATCATCTGGATCCCAAAGTTTTCCAAAAACACTACAGTCACCAAAAATGCCTTTTACTAGATTTTTACAATCTTCGTGAGCAGTTAAAAAAGCTGGACCACTGCCTCTACCTATGAACATTTTGCATTTTTTAAGGACATTTTGCACTATTATTAGGTTATGCATTGAAAGATCAAATACATTAGGCAAAGAACAATTTGTATTTCCTGTGCAATAAAATGAAATATCGGGAAATTTACTAGCTATTTGCATTATGTCAAAATGAAATCTGTTGCTATTGGTGTCTGGAGGTCCATTTTCTACTAGTATAGAGTTGTTAGAAATAGATACCTCTACATTTGGAAGATTGATATATCCAGGACAATCATAATCCAATTTGAAATCAAGATTTTTATCTCTACATTGATTATTGAAATTAATTATGCAATTTTTCCAGTGAAAATTATTTCCAAGTTCATTTGGATAATTTCCAAGCCAAAGATAAATAGGTATGTGATCTTCAGGTGTATACCAGTCAAATCTCAAAGATCTTCCAAGCCTATAGTCGTAACCAAACTTTAAGATTTTTATTGGAAAATGTTGAAATAAATATGAGTGATGTTCCCAGCATCCAAAAGTAATTTCTACATTAGGGTATTTTTTTATAAAATTTTCAATTACAGGAATTGTACCTAATGAATCACCATTGGATTGATTAACCCATAAAAATAATCTTTTTTTAGTAGAACCAATCATTAATTTTTCTCCATAATAAAAATATCAGACCACCACTTTTTGGCTGTAAATAATGTTGTGTATTTATTTCTTAAATTTTCACTGATAGTCAGCCTTTCATTATCTTGATCTAAATAACGTTTTATTGTTTCAACAACATTATCGATACGAACAGAAATAAAATCTTCACCATCCCGAAATTGGACACCATTTTTGGATCTGTATACTTCTGGGTATGTTGCAATCATAAAACCACCACATGCTGCTATTTCGTAAGCTCTGCCTTTTCTGTGTGGTTGAATGTCAGAGTGATTTAAGTTGAGATTAATTTTAGTTTGATTGATTTTGATTGCATAA
>Ga0209086_10000408_pt1 | contig 37270 bp, 30 predicted proteins | sample M_130207_XF_Meta_FD_187312 | JGI IMG/M metagenome (GOLD analysis project Ga0209086, IMG submission 187312) | Freshwater microbial communities from Lake Montjoie, Canada to study carbon cycling - M_130207_XF_MetaG (SPAdes) (version 2) | ecosystem: Environmental > Aquatic > Freshwater > Lake... | reverse complement strand
CTGTTCCATTGTATCTTCTACACCATCATTGTATTCAATATAATACATAAAACTTTTTACTTTTGACATTCTAATAATCTAAATAACATTTTGTATTTAGATTATTTTACTTATCTCTTTCTCATTTTATACGAAAACCATTTGAAAACACATTTTTATTTCTTGGATTTCTTGGATTTCCTGGATTTCTTGGATTTCTTGGATTTCTTGGATTTCTTGGATTTCTTGGATTTCTTGGTTTTTCGTTTTTTTCTACCCTTGGCTAAATCAATTGGTGATGGAACCAAATTAATAAGGTGAAATACTGAAATTATTTCTTCAACTGTAAAATATGATTTCAATTCATCAAAATATAAAAATTTATATTCGTATTTTGGTCCTTCATCTTCTTCTTCTTCATATTCATCATCATCATAATCATCATCTTCGTCGTCCTCTTCATCTTCTTCCTTCTTTCTTCTTTCAAGTCCCTTTTTAATTTCAAGTGGATGTGTTTTTATTAAATAATTATACATCATATTGATTGGATTGAATTCATAAATCATGTAATCCATTCCGTAAAAAAAATCAATCATTTCACGAACTTCAACATTACTAAACACACAATTCTTCTTATTAAAAAACCAATACGGCAAAAGAAGAACACCTGTTTTTTTAAATAAATATGCAAATATAAAAAATTTCATAAATACTTTTGCGTGTTTTACAAAATCAGGATTTCCATTTTCTTCAACAGAATAAATTGGGTCAACATCCAATAGCCGAATTGATATTATTTCTCCGTCAACAATTATTGGACACAAATTTTCATATTTTAAATCACAATTTACTCCTTTTGTTCTTTCTACATATGTGTCGCTAAATTCACAAATGTGTTTTATTAGAGAACTCATTAACTCGTCTTGGCTATGATTTCGCCGGATTAAGTCATTACGATCACCACTTCGCCCGATAAATTTGTCAATATTCATACCACATTTTTCTACCAAGTATGAAATTTCAACCACTTGTTCGTCTGGTATATCTTTTATTTTTTCATCAATCTCATCTGGCAAAAATGGCGGTTCATTATTAATGCGTATTTGATACAATTTCGGTGCAAGACCCAGTTTGCCCAATTCATTCATTTTTTTCAATTCATTGATGTAATCAAATTGCTCATTGTTTAAATCAAACCAATCTATCAACCGATTTAAGTTGTTTATTTCGCTAAACTCTTCTAAATAATTATTAGTATCTGTAATTGGTATCTTTGGTTCTTTGGTTTCCCAGTCAGGGTTATCAGTTATGTGTTCATCAATCAATTTGCGAATGTTATATTTAAATTTTGGATTTGTTATCACTTTTGTTTTGAATGGTATAAATTGTGTTCCATATTTGGCTGGTGATGGGGTCATCCATTTAATTTTCGTCATAAAAACTATACACAATTGTGTAATTTCTATATCTGATGTAAATTCGGGTTCTGTCCCCGCATCACACATTTTCACGTCATATGCTTTTTTGATATTTCCTCTCGCAAAGTAATCTTTTTTTTTACAAATGTGTTTTACAGCAGACATTATATATAATAAAACTATATTTGTTTTTTGCAACTGTCGCTTATACCTTTGCGCGTTGCGCTTAAAAACCGTCGCTTTATACTAGGTCCGCCTTTAAAGTATCCACATTGCGCTTTCTCAAATTATGATTCAGGCAATACATCAATAGACTTGGTGCCAAATTATTAACATAATTAATAACTACTGTATTTGTTACAAAGCCCTTCTGTTCTCGCAGTTTTGCCAAATAATGTTCGTGAAGCTTGAACATATGTGTTCTGTATTGTTCAGGAAACTCCTTTAGCGGCTTCTCCTTCTTTACATAACACGATACATAGTTTTGATGAAGCGTGTTTGTAAACATATGAATTTGGTCTCTAAACTTAGACAGCTCATCCTTTGTCTCAGGATAAAACTTGAGAAACTCAGGTATCTTGCCATCCTTTCTTAAAGATAAATACTGATACTGAAGTTTAGCCTGATTGCCGCGCAACTGACGCACCTCCTCGTAAATTGGGTTTCTAATCTTACACCTATCATTACTTACCGCATTTTTAATGACAACTCCCATAATATTATAGGGCGTGTTTGGACTAGCGAATTTATTAATAAGCTCTGCATAAGTTGAAAACTCATAAACCTCTGGAAACTTAATTTTAGTCGCAGACCAGAAACCAAATTGCTTTACTAGAGTTAATGGTTGTGGAAATACGTTAATTGTGCCGTCTAAATTGTGCTGGATATGATAGACCTCAATTAAATACAGTTGGGGCTTTGAAAATGGTACAACAATGCGATTACAAGGATGTTGTAAAACGAAACTATAGCAATACATCGGATTCAATGTATGAATAAATAGTCCATTTTCGGCACACGCCTCTTGAAACATCTCATTGAATGTTTTAGAACCCACTCCTTGAAAAAATGACATATTACCGCCAACAGTGCTTCTTGTAGCAATTTGCCAACTAGCAGCCGTCGGGTCAAAGAAGACATTAATCATAGTACCTTCAACAAATTCTTGTGCAATAATATTATTTTTAGAAGAACCATCATCTGAAATTGGATACATTTCCATGAATCGGTCCGCATGTAATGATTTGGGTGGAGAAAAACATACAACATTATTTAGCGAATTGACAATTACAGAACGAAAAATGCCATACGTGGATATTAAATCTTTAGTTATTTCTGGCTTATTGTATCGAATGATTCTGTATTTTTGATTTAGTTTAGTAGAATATGATATATCACTAATGTATTGTTCTTTATCCTTCTCTGATGTTTTGTCAGTATTTGTCAAAATTTTAACAAACTCGGGACAATTCGTTAACTTGTAAACTTGCATTGTTTCTATTTTAATATAACTGGTAAAATGTCTTTAAACCTATTCAATACAATCTTTTTTAGTATATTGTTTTTTATTGTCATATTGTCTTTTTTTATTGTCTTGTCCTTTTATTTATCATTTTATTTACAATATTATTAAAGATAAAAATTTCTATTATAAATATAAGATAATGTCACAAGCATCTGAAGATAAAACATTAAATGATAAAGTAGAAGAAGGGTTATCATCTTTTATAGATAAAGCAAAGACAGCAACAAGTGAACTATTATCAAAGGCTAGCAATGCTACAAGTGAAATGGTATCAAATGCTTCAAATGAACTAGTAGCAAAAGCTAAATCGGTTACTGGTAGTGAAGAGGATGAAGATGTACCTGGATATAACGCACCTGCAGATAAAGAACCAGAAATGTTAGATAATCCATTGGAACAAAATAAAGTTGTAGAAGAAGATGAAGAGGAACTAGCGGTTGAAGAAGAAAAAAGAGAAGAAGTTGTTTTAAAATTAGGAGATGTTATTTATATTGTAGACCCTACCAATGAAATATTAAACGACAATACATTTATTATTGAATATATTGACCCTAAAAAAATAAAAATGGTAAATATCAAAACATTTGAAAAGACTCAATTAAGAATAAATGAACAGGGTGTTATTGGTGAAGGCACTATATCAGAAATTAGACTGTTAAGTCGCAATTCAGAAGAAGGATACGCATTACAAAATGGTCTAGTTCCGGGTAAATGGGTAAATATTTATTTTGGCGGAGATTTTCCAACTGTGATTACCGGTGAAATTACTAATTTAGAAGAAGATATGATTGAATTAAAAACCAATGATGGGGATACAATTTATATAAATTTTGCTTACCAAGGCGTGCCTGAAAATCTACCAATAGAAACATTTGAGCTTAGACCTGCGCCTGAAACTGCAAAATCAGAAGAAGCTTTAGAACAAAATGAAATGGGAGAAATGGGTGAATTGGAACAAAATGAAATGGGTGAATTGGAATTAGGAGAACACAATGAATTAGGAGAACAAAATGAATTAGGAGAAACTAGACAATTACCTAAACGCGAAATAAAGGACAAAATTAAGCAGTTCCTAATTGAGGGTGACCAATTTGTTCTAGGTGATGTATTTAGAATCCAAGAAACTGTAAATATTGACAAGGAAAAATATAGATTCAATCTTGAAGCTCAGACAAATGATTTGTTAGATGAAATGGTATCTACTATACCAAATATGAAACGAACACCAAATGTATTAAACAATATTCATATTATGATTACTCGTTTTATTCAATTGCGAACTCAATCATCCACATTTGATGTAAATAGAAATATTACTGGTACAATTAAAAAAAATGCAGATGATAGACCATTGGCCGATTATTTATCCAAATTTCAAAACACATTGTATTGGATTTTGTTAGTTGCCAAAAATGTTAAAAAGGTTTATCCAAAGGATGAAAAGAATAAAAACGAGGATATCAATGATATTGAATATGTTGACATGAATCAAGATTTATTGGAAATGTCAACCCTATTTAAAAACTACAGGTCAAATATTGGTGCTGAAGGACAAAACCGATATGCCGAATTATATAACTCATTGAACCCATTATTAACACCATTTGATAGCCCATTTCCAAATGATATGGATAACCAGGTAATTGTAAATGGTGATGTTACAAGCGATATTAATGTAATTATAGATAATCTGGGAGACCTTTATTCAACGATTGTTTCTAATGACAGTGAAAATACAAGACGGTTTGTTGTTCAAAAGTATAATCTTGGTTTAGATAGATTGGAAGCGACCAATTTAAAGGGTAGTAAAATGGTTGCTCATCGTGTCAAACTGAGTCCAAATGATAATATATCAATTAGGTCAGTTTTAACATTGCCTGAACCAACAGTTCGTTTTTCTCAAATTAACTTGCCTGGGTCAAATATGTTAGTTAGAGCAAATTTAAATCTTCATTTTTTAAATTATTGGGAACTATTAAAACAAAAAACAGCTGTATCAAATGTGGATTTAGATGGATTAGATAATGAAATAGAATATGAAGATGACAATTTTGTAGACAATATTAAAAATTACATATTAAATCTTTCAGACTCTGATAAACCAGAGGGACTAACAAATTTGGATATTTATAATCAATTTTTAAAAATTATTGTACCCAAAACCCGCATTCTGTTTAATTTGGTGAAAAAATACATAAAGGGCAGGTTGTCAATGGTTGATGTAATTAATTATCTAGAGCCGTTTTTAATTTATACAGGGGATTTGACTTATATGCAGTATATTGATTTTGACAAATTTATTAAATCCAAAATTGGTGAATACAAAAAGAAATATATTGAATATAGTCGTGCATTTTCTACCATTAAAAATATGAATTTAAAAACAGAGTATGTAAATCCGTTGTTTGAAATATTAAACGACAATCCAGATGTAAACAGAGTTGTTTTTTCATCATATGGGTTAGACGATAAGGTAAAATTATACAGTTTAAGTAGTTCCCAGTTTTTAAAGAAGGTTAAATTAGATGATTTTGGTAATGTGTTTAATACAGGAGTCGCCTTCACAAATTTACAATTAATGTATCCAACGGAACTGAATGCTATTTTTGATGCCGATAAGAACAGTTTAAAGGAACAACTTGAAAAAAATATGGCTGATGATAAATGTACATCATATGTAATTGCCAAGAAGTATTATTCAAAGGAGCGATTATTAACAGACAATGGCCAAACCATATATTTTGACAAAGATTATGATACCACAAATTATGATATAATTGACGTAGATTACAAGAAAGAACGTGATTCATTGTCAGCCGAAGAAATGGTATTATATTTGACTGAACAAATGAAAAAAAAATACAAGAAGGATGATGAAATCGCGGCATATATGGCTGATACACTTGTTAATAGAGCGAAGCGTGTTAGAGATGGTTATTATGCTATTTTGGCGAATTCTGAATCCGGTGAACCGGTAAATTTGGAGTATTATATTAGAAAAGATAACTCGTGGGTTTTGGAAGAAAATATAGACCCTACTTGGTTTATTAGTAGTGAAGATATTTTGTGTAATATTCAGACGGATTGTTTGTTCAAAACTAACAAAACGGATGATAATTGCGAGTCTATTGAAGTAACGCGCGATACAATTGTTTCTAATGCGGTTAAAGATATATTATCACAGTTTGATAAAAAATATAAAATAAGCAAGGAAGAGTTCTCCGAAAAATTAGACAAAATTTCGTTATATTATGATGAAATTTATAATAAAATCCAGGATATCAAAAGCCGTGCATTTTACAAATATAACGACCAAAAATATGACTTGGGTTTAAGTGTATTAGAAGATATTGGTCAGAAAGTGGTATCTCCATATGCCAAATTGCGTGATTTGATTACCAGCCAAAATGATTTTGTAAAGAGACAAAGTGATATATTAACATTTGCCTCTAAGTTTTGTAGAAAAGCAAATCCAAATGTGCCGAATATTAATGATGGTGAAATGGAATCCGAATGGTGGTTATATTGTAAAGAAACGAACACGCGATTATTGCCACTATTTCGTTATAAATTAGCCAAGGTATTTGTAACGGCTCCAGATAATTATGATAATGTAATGAATGAAATCATTAAGCAAGTAGGTAAAATTGGCGGCAATGGAGATGTTTGGACAGATATTAATAGTGGCGAAATCATTTGCTATATTGATGAAGACACTGAGGAAGGGTATGAAGGTGGATTCAAGGTTAAGAGCCGTAGTGTTTTAGAAGAGGAGGCGTCGTTACAAACAAATATTACTTCTACTTCTACTATGTCTAATGCAACTGCTAATGCTAATAAAATTAAATTATCACCTGAAGGCCAGCTTGTTTCAAATGTAATAAATTCATTGGCAGCAAATATGGGTGTAAATATAGACCAATCAAGTAATTTTATTATAAAGGTTGTCACTGATTTGATGAATGATTCAAAAGTGATTGACAAAGAATCTGCTTACAAGGAAAGAGAGAAGAAGGCGGCAAAACAAGGTAAGAAAATTCCCGAATACGGCGCAGTTTACAGCTCAACAATGTTATTTTTAACACTTGGTATGTTCCTGATTGGAGTTCAAACAAGTGTTCCATCTTTAAAAACTAGAAAGACATTCCCAGGCTGCGTTAGGTCATTTAGTGGGTTTCCAATAGAAGGTGAGGGTGATGATAGTGGTCTGAATTATTTGTCTTGCGTGGCATATAAAATGAAATCCAAGGTAATGCCTTGGGATGCGCTGTCAAGGGTGAAAGAGGAGAAATTGGCCGACACAATTAAAATCTTTGTTATACGATATTTACTGCCATATTCTGAAGTAGAGCAGAAAATAAGGGAAAAGGTGGAGTATTTACTTAAGAGTCCCGAGCAAGATATTCCAAATGAGCATAATTTGTCAAAGTGGACAACATTTTTGCCTCCATTACGTCGTTTTCATATTAAAGGGTTACAAAACGTAAGCGATGGATTTAATGAGGAATTTGAACATGAAATTAAAATAGGCAGTCATAGGCAATTAGAAAAGTTGTTAGTTATTGAATCCAAAATCATATCTTTTTCTCTGGCTATGCAGGAAGAAATTCAAAAGATAATAGAACATAAGGATTTATTATTAAAGTCTTCAACAAATCCTTTTATGGATAACGCATGTTGTAATGAGAAGGAAAATAAGGATAAAACTACATTGGATTATTTTATAAATGAAAACGAAAATATTGGGATTTACAGAAATATAGTGAGAGAGTTATCAGCTGTAATTCAAGACATCAAGATATTAACACAAAGTGCAATAATGTTGAGCACAGTGGATACAAAGAGATTGTTTCCTGAAATTCCAGAGAACTTCAGTGAAGAGACCATTTATAGAGCATTTATTGACCTATGTAAATTCCAATCAAGTGTGCCAATTGATGAAGATTTGGCAACCATATGTATTAACAAACCCGATTACTTGACCAAGAATGATACACTACAAGAGAAGATTGTGAAGTTGAAGCGTGATGGGCGAAATTATACCAAAGAGTCATTTTTACGATTATTTCAAATAGTGAGTAGAAATAATATCATTCGTATTTCATTATCTTATAGTCCGCCATCTTATTCAGATAATCTAAGAAAACAATTACTAACAATGGATAATGAAGATGATAACACATTGAGTCGTGGTTTTCGTCAAAAATTAGAAACACTATTGGATACGTATGATATTGCGATTCAAGAAGATACAGAAGAAATGCGAGCAATGAAGAATTATTTGGCACATTCTAACGAGTTAATGCGTAAAGATATTGTAGATTTTATTAAAAGAAAGGCTAAAATTGGCACAGGAGAATTAAAACGCATTGCCAATTTCTTGAAAGATATCACAGTTTGGGATTCCGATTTGAAACCAAGAAATAAAAATGCCAAGATATCCGATGATACAATGTATAACTACATAAACTTTTACAAGACATTTATTTCCTTATTATCAACCGTTTTGCCAACAATGATTTTGAATAAACAAACACAGACAATAGAAGCACCAGCTTACTGGGGCGTGTCACAAAAGCACGCAATAGACTTGAAAAATATTGTGGAAGGGTATTATGAGCCAATAAAGAAGTTTTATGGTAATAATTCTATTAATAATATTTTGTATGAAATACAGAGTAAATGTAGAAATCTTGTTTTAATAGCAAATGAGACACCTGCACTAACAAACATACAGGTTGGTTCAAGTGAAGGAAAAGAGCCCATATTAGAAACATATTCTGTCTTTGATAAACGAACCGCAACACTATTGTTTGAGTATTATACATTGCAAATATTCATTGAATATATTAATTTAACAAAAGACCCGACGATGCTTTCGCGAATGTTAATTGCACCGGAAAATGACAGCGATACGCTATATAGTTCCGATTTTTTAATTGAGCAACAATTGCGTTTTAGTGAATCTGAACAGCAATTTATAGAGGGCGATGTAGTTAAATTACAAGAAAGTGTAGCACGTTTGTTAGTTGCTTATATTACAATGATGATGAATTCAAAAGATACTTTTGATATGTCCTATGATACTGTTATGGACCGCGTGTTTAAGTTGAAAGAAACTGAAAAATATACATTTACTGACCGCTTACAAAATTTAACCGAGGAAGAAAGAGCAGTAGATACTATTTTGAAAATTAATAAATTGGGCGTCTGGAGTAAAGGGTTGATGAAAGGTATTAAAGAATATGACCCAGAGAATTACGACCAAGAGAAGGTAATGACTGAAAAGATTGCTGAAATTGAGAAGGGAGTAAGACGAAATGCGAATGTTACGGATAGAAATATGGATATGTTTTTTGAGGACGCTTTGGCGGAAATGGATACAGATGATTTTGTCAATGGAGATGAACAGCAGTTGGACACTATTAATGCTGATAATTATGACGGTGACCCGTTTGGAGACGAGCGAGACCCAGATGATTATGATAACGAGAATTAGGAGTTAAGATTAAAATATTAACTTAATAAAGAAAAAATTATTTTAACTCATTATATTATAGTAATAATGAGTCAAAAACAAGGGGCGTATAGTCAAAACAGGGCGCCGCCGGGAGTTAGAATGAATGCGTATCAGAGGGCACCTGCTAAAACGCAAACGAAAGTAGAAGATGAAACAAAAGCACCAGTAGAAACATATGTTTCGGCATTTTCAAGAGCACCTGTACAAAAGAAAGTAGAACCACCATTACCATCTCAAATGACTACACAGCAATTTGCTGATGAGCAAGCAAGAATGACAAAGCAATTCTATGATAAAGCACCATTACCATCTCAAATAACAGCACAGCAATTTGCTGATGACAGAGCAAGAAGGGCAAAGCAATTTTATGATGAGAAAGCATTAAGCAAAGCAGTAGAAACACAATATGTTTCGGCATTTTCAAGGGCACCAAAAAAGCAAGTAGAAACTAAACCAATACAAGAGTCATCATATGGAAAAAGTCCAGCATTACAGGCACATATTGCAAACCTTCGTGAATCTGCAAGTGTCGCTTATAAAGCCAAGGAAGAACCCAAAGAAGAAAAAGCAGTAGCTAGAGCAAAAAAATGTGCATTTGCTATTATTCACTTTGGTAAAAACCCAGTATATTTAGAATATGAATTATATTTCTTAAAAATGTTGCGCCAATATACCAACAATGATATCATCTATTTGTATTCTGTAAATGACACACCCGATTCGTTTGTTGACGCAGTTAGACCATTAGTAACCAGTGTTGTGCCATATGATGATAATGGTATAACATTTAATGTGACATTTAGTAGTGGATATACAAATTTCAACACATTGCGCACATGTAATTTTATATTTGCTTATACATTAGAACAATATGACACAGTGTGTATTGTTGAATCTGATATGGTTATTATGAAACCAATTGACTCAATTTTTGACTTCAAAACTCCTGCGGCACTAACATATCATATTGGTGACGAAAGATTAAAATTTAATATGCAGCTGTCAACTAATCCATCCGAGGTTCTAGCTATATGTAAAGAAAGAAATGGGATAGGTATAAATGGTGGTGTAATGTTAATAAACCCAAGTAAGGCACTTTTTGAGACATACAAGTCAAAAATACCGGATATTGTAAGTCATGAATGTAAGTATCCAAATGAAACGTTATTTGAGTATGTTAATAATAAATATTACAATTTACCAGTTCAATACAATTTATCACATTTTCTTGCTAAACCATATAAGTTACAGAATTATGGTGTAAGAGCAAATGATATAGTTGTTTATCACTTTAACGAAACCAAATACAAGCATTTGGATATAATTAAGAATCCTATGGATGAAAATGGTGAAAATTGGCTAGACATTATTCAAAAAGACAAAAAATATGATATTAAGAAACTGCCAATACTTCATTATAAAAATACAGTTTATGACAAATATAGAGAAGAAATTGAGCCATTGTTGGCAAATTTAGCAAAACCTAGCAAAAAAGAAAGAACTCCTGTGTCATCTAAAAAAGACGAGATTAGACCTATTTCACCACTGCCCATCAAATCAAAGTCTTCTACAAAATCAAAATCAAAGTCTTCATCTAATTCTTCTAATTCTTCTAATTCTTCTAAAACAAAAAAACCTAAGTGTCCAAAAGGCACCCGTAGAAGTAAGAAAACTGGAAATTGTGAACCATATACAAAACAAGCTAGATGTCCTAAGGGCACAAGACGTAATAAGAAAACTGGAAATTGTGAACCAAAATAAATATTATCTTATTATTATATAATTAAACAATGGCCAAAGGGGACAAAGTTGGTAGTATTATTCTATACTCAATAATAGGAATTGTAGCGGCAGGATTAATACTCCCAGGCCTTTATGTTCTTGGTGGTTTATCTGTTCAGAATGCAAAACAAGCTTATTATGAAAGACAATATGATAAAGAGCGTGCAGAAACACGAGCACTTCAAAATAAATATATGAATGAAAATCCAAATGGTGGCACAAAACGAAACAAAAACTATAAAAAACAAACAAAAAAGAATAAAAAATAAACAAAAACTAACAAATAAACATTCGTAAAAGGTTAATATCAAAAAGTTTTTTAAATAAATATATATTAGAGATGTTAAAATCATTGATAATAGAAAATGTAACTTTAGTAGCTGTAATAATATTTGCAATAACATTTGGGTTTATTCACTTTATGAAACCTGCGTGTTTATATAAGACAGACGGTAGCATACGCGAATTTGGTGTTGGCTACAGGAATAAAACAATTATGCCAATCTGGCTTTTATCCATCCTTTTAGGCATTTTGTCCTATTTATTTGTTCTTTATTATTTAGCATATCCAAGAATATTTTAGTTCTTATTTTACAATTTTTATAAAAACAATATTATTTTTATAAAAACATAATTAATTTTAATTTAAAGAAGCCTTTGCTGAATTAGCAGATGCCTGTTTTTTATCGTTCGCTTCTTGTTCCTTTACATATTTATCATGATTTTCCTTTATTTGTTCCGGCGATAGAGAACATCCCGTTTCAGCCAATTTAAAATACACAAAAGACGTAATTAGTATTGCCGTGTATATATACCAAGAAGCAATACCAACATTATCCTTCATTTGAACTAATTTTAGCAATCTCTGTTTCGCAGTTATATTTTCATCTTCATCTTCAATCTTTTTTGTAAAATCAAAATTTACCTTATTGTTTTCATCATTTAAAACAACCCATGTATCTTCAAAATTTTCAATGGTTATAGGATTAATTAATACAGATATGTCATTACACATTTCTGTAATAAAATCCTTCTTTTTACCATAATCAGTAAAAAATTTGGTTGCTCCACCGGAAACTGCAAAAAAACCAAACACATTTGAAAATGGACTTTTAAATTCAGGGTAAATAATTTCCATAGTAATTGTTATACCAAGGAAAAACAACCAAGGTAAAAATGTGTATAATGCCGCTGTGCCAATATTGTCTTTAGTGGCCCCGCTACATTTGGTATTTAAGTAAGCTGTATTTAAAATGAATTGGGATATACATACGGCTACAACAAATATTGCCAATTTAGGATATGCGCTCGTCTTATATGCTTCAACATCAATAATACCACTTTCTGGTATTTGCTTTAAAATATCAGGTTTTAATACCACAAAGTAGATTATTGTTAGAACTATAAAAACGATTAAAGCAATTAAATAAATGTCCATATAGATAATTGGTATAATTTTTTTTTGTTTTTTAAAGGTAAAATATATGAGTTTTTACGAAGAAAATGCTAAACCCAGATTGACTGAACCCGGCGTAAAATATTTCTTAAATGAGACATTAAAACAATGCCATAATTTCAAAGAGAAACACCATAATTCATTATTTAATGTAGGAATGTTTATTGGATTTCTAGTTATTTTAGGCATATTATTATTATATAAATACAAAGGAAAACTAACAGCAACTGAGAGGCAAGAAAAAGAAGAGGAGAAGAAGCGATATATATTATCTAAAATACGCAATTATCAACAGGCCAAAATAAGGTCACAGCAAGAATTAATTACTGGCCTACCTCATTGGGAGACTGAATTAGAAGAAATAAAAAAATATATTTAATATAATATTGTGTATTTATAAATAATTTATATAGGTATAAATTATATAATAAATTATAATGGAAGCAACAATAGATAAAAGAAACGTTTTTGACTCCTTAAATGAATTTTATAAGATGAAGGACAAATATGAAACAGACTTCAAGGAGAAATATATAAATCCGATTCTAAAATCTAAAAACAGTCAACGAGAAAAACGAGTTGCTTTTTCTAAATTGCCTAAACCAGATTGTATTAATTGCAAGAGACCCGTTGGTACTGTTTTTTCAATTAAAAATGCTACAGGTGGCGATTTTACACGAAAATTTATAGCAAAATGCGGTGATGCAACTGAGCCGTGTCCACTAAATATAAATATTCACAAGGGAACACATTTTACTTTTGAAACTGAAATAAATAAAAATGCTGATTACATAGACGAATATAAGAAAAATATCATTAAGGCAAAATATGATATGATGTTTGGATATGTAGCCGAAGAAATTGCTATCAACAATTTTGAACAATTTTCAATTGAATTGAAAGACATGACGAATTTGGCAGGTGATGTTATAGAAAAAAACATACTAGTAAATGATAATCCTGAAAAAGCTGAATTGTTAAAACGTTCTATTGACACTTTTGGAAATGAATATATAATGCAATTCAAGCATATTATGAAGGAATATAATGAAACTGGAGGAGAACAAGTAGTTTCAGAAGCAGTAAGGTTTTATAAGGAGGAAATGTTGCCGCGTTTAAAAGAAATACAGGAGCTTAAATATGAAATTAATATGGTTGAATATGACCCCGAAGATTTAATGTTTTTCTTAAGACAACGTAAAAATAGTTTACAGAATTTAGAATATTCTTTTACAAGAGATGACAAGGTTGTTGCGTTTGTTAAGGGGACCGCAACGTCTTCTAAAAATAAAACATTAAAGGTTAATAAAAAGGGGTCTAAGGCCAAGACTAGAAAGGCAAAGGTTATATTAGTAGAAGAGGAACCAGAAGAAGCTAAAGAAGAACAAAATGAAGTAGTAAATGAAGATGAAGGATATGACTATGTCCCTAATTCACCTGAATACAACCCTGTTTCACCACCTGAATATGTTCCTAATTCACCGGAGTATAATCCTAATTCACCTGGTTATGTTCCCAATTCACCAGAATATAATCCCAATTCACCGCCTCAATATGTCCCAAATTCACCTGAATACAACCCTGTTTCACCACCTGAATAAAATACCTTGTATTTATAATAAAATATTTATATATTATAAATGCTAAACAAATATATTCACGTACCAATTTTTATAGCCAGTTTTGCTATAGGATTATTTTTTGTATATGTTTTAGGACCAGAATTTAAAACAATTTATATGTATCCGTCTCCGTCAAATTATTTAAAGACGCAATATAAGGACAATACAAATCAATGTTTTCAATTTAAACCAGTTGAAACTGAATGTCCATTTAATCCATTTGACATAAAGACGGTGCCTGTGCAAGCTTAAATTTATTAAACAGTAAGAATGGTTACATTGTGCATATTATTCCTGGGAATAAATCTATGACTAAATTTATGACTAAAATTATGACTAAATTTTAAATCATTGTTATAATTCTGTTCAACTACTGTAATACCGTTTGCCTTAATAGAACTAACAACAGCAACGTGACCATGAGGGGCGTTTAATTCGTAATAGCTAGGCCATACTATCAAACTGCCAATTTTTAATTCATTTGTAGGGATAACAGTATTTCCATTTAATGTAGTGAATTTAGCGTCAGGTATTTCAAACGCACTAGTAACATTTTCAAACGTAATATCTCGGGTAATTATTAAGTATCTTCTAGCAAATTCTACACATTGCCACTTTATTCCTGTATACACACCATTACAATAATTAGTATTAGATTCATTGTTTTTATCAAATTCATATTGTTTATTTGAATATATACTAACACCATTCCAAGTCCCAATTTGGTCATCAAATATGTTATGTCTAAATTTTATTAGTATAAATAATAAAAATAGTATAAATAATAAAATTACAGTAAATAATACTCCATTTTTACTATGATTTTTTGATAAATACATTATATAAATATAATATATAATGTATTTATCTAAATTTGTTCATAGTGAAACAGGTCGTTATTTAATGTCAGTAATATTGGGTTTAGGATTAGCAACTTTTTTTAGACAAATATGTAGTGGCAAAAAATGTGTTGTATCTAAAGCACCACCATTGGAGGAAATAGAAGACAAAATATATAAATTTGACGGTAAATGTTACAAAATGGAGAAAAATGTTGAAAACTGCACCAAGGGTAAAAAAATTGTGGCATTTGCGTAAAGTTTATTCACCACTTATCTTTAGTTATAATATTATAAACGATGTCCGAATTTAATACAACAAGTATTCATGATTTACCTACTGACCCTGCTGGTGGTGGTAGTATTGGTGGAAACGTTTCTTTAGTAACAAATGAGACAAATTATAAAATTGCGCCTGTCCAAGGCCAACAAGGGCAACAAGGTTCTAGCATGTCTTTAGACCAATCTACTATCAGTCAAATTGTAAATGGATTACAACAAGCAAGTATTGTTGGTGCTACATCGCTGCCAAGTCGCGACATTCCACAAAACACGCAACAAATTATGAATGACCCAGCTATACAAGCCAACTATGTACCACCCCCGCCTGCGAATCAGAGTGATTATATTAAAGATGAAGATACTAATTACACTTATCGTGAAGAATCAATTAACAGCTCATTGGATTCAGTTTATGATGAAATACAAGCTCCGCTATTATTGTCAGTGCTTTATTTTATTTTCCAATTACCTATAATGCGAAAACTCATATTTCAATATATACCATTTTTATGTAGCAATGATGGTAACTATAATTTCAATGGACTATTATTTACAAGCGCATTATTTGGCTTCATTTATTATTCTTTGACAAAGACAATGTCACATTTCAATAAATTTTAAAAATGATTAATTTTAAAAAAGCTTAAATATTATATTACTACTAACTGTATTATAATATTAATGGAAATCAATACACATGCGACAAAAAATGCGGCAAATATGATATTATTTGAACGAATTAAAACAGACAACCCGCTTTTAGATACTCTGGTTTTAACCTTTTTACTTTCCATTGTAACTGGTTTACTTAACTGGATAAATAATCATGTCCTAGAAAACATTAGTTTTAAAACCATATTCAACTATGAAAAACTATGTCATTATTTTTCAAAGAAAAATGTTGTTGAATATGAAGGTAAGATTTCTTGTAGCACAAATATTTATGACAACCAATTACACCAATCCGCAGCATTTAGTGACCGTTTTAGAGCATTATGGGACCATATTATAAACAACATTGAAAACAATAATACAATCTATTCTATAAAAGAACACACGATTTCAAATAACAAGCGGCACGCGGAAAAGCATGATAATGGTATTTATTTGGTAAACCAAAACGAAAAATTTCTCATATCAAAAAAGCATGATATATACGCATATACATATATTCACAATGGCAGTGACAATAGTGACAAAGATGAGGGTAATAAGAAAAAAACTATTAACAAAACTGACCATTTTATTATTGAGCTATATTCATATAAAAGCAGTATTCAGACTATAAAAGTGTTTGTAGATGATATAACTAACAAATACATTTCATCCATTGAGCATCTACGTGAAAATAAGCAGTTTATTTATACTTTATCAAAAATAAAATACGATGATTGTAGTTGCGAGTGCTGGGACGAGAATATATTTGAAAGCATTCGTACATTTGATAATATGTATTTTGATGCAAAGAATAAAACAAAGACAACACTAGATTTTTTCTTGAAAAACAAACCTTGGTATTTTGAAAAAGGTATTCCTTATTCATTAGGAATTGGAATGTATGGTCCTCCAGGAACTGGTAAAACATCTTTGGCAAAGGCAATTGCAAATTATACAGGGCGGCATATTGTATGTATATCTTTGAAACTGATTAAAACAAAGAAACAGCTTGATAACGTCTTCTTTGAAGAGCGATATAGCACTGATAACAAGCGTGGCAGTATTACCTTTGATAAGAAGATTATTTTGTTTGAGGATATTGATTGTATTGGCGACATTGTTTTGGACCGAGAAAAGAAGAAAAACAATGATAAAAGTTTAGGCTTAGGCAAAAAACTCAATATGGAAGATATGACTATGAATTCTAAGGTAAATATGGGCGACTTAATTGAGACGATATCGGAAATGGATGATGCTACAAAAAAGAACTGGGGGCAAATTGGTCCCAAGTCATTAACTGATGAGCCACCCATTACCCTAGACGATATTTTAACTTTGTGGGACGGTGTTCGTGAAACTCCGGGCAGAATAATGATATTGTCATCAAATCATTATGATGCATTAGATGCGGCGCTAAAAAGACCAGGTCGTATTGATATTACATTAGAATTATCATTTGCGAGTAGGCAAGTAGTTGCGGATATGTATCACCATTTATTCAAACCTTTAAAAATGGCAGATGAAGACTTGGAGAAAATCCAAGATAAGTTTTATTCACCGGCTGAAATTATAAATATTTATATGAATGAGGAACAAATTTCAGAGCGGTTTATAACGAGACTACAAATGAATCAACATGTTTAGAGATTTAAACGTAGTGAATATGACTTTTTAAAAAAAGAACCCTTTCTTCTTCTTCGTTTTTGCCTTCTTTTTCAAAGCATGTGGTCGTTTAGATTTATTTTTTGGACTACTTGTTTTATCTTCTTTTTCATTTGTTTCTATTGTATCTTTCTTACCATCAGTCGGTCTATAACGTAAAAACCACTCTTCGTATTCAGGTGTCTTCTTCTTATCTTTTAGCTCCTTGAATTTTTCAGCTTTCTCTGCGCGCATCTCTTCAATTGTCTCCTGGTGACCCATACAGTTGATTGAGAAGCGACGCAAAACTCCCTTTTGTGCCAAACGGTTTTTCTCTTGAACTTCAAACAAATACTTTGACATACATAATATACGGTTCTTATCATAATATGGTCTATTGGCATATAAAAACGCCAAATAGAAACTCAACATAGTGTCAATTGTTGCCACTTTAACATCGTAACCTGACTCCTTGATTATATTGTAACTATGACACGCAAGAGGCTCATAAATAAATGCAACTGTATCTTTCCCCACACGTATTTCATAATGGGGTGCGATTATTTCACCAATGGATGGTCTCTTAATAATTTTTACGTTCTTTACATCAATATCATTCAAACGTTCCTTAATAATATGTGCGGTTACAGTCGGCTCTTCTGATAAAACGTCAAAATCAGGTATTTTAAGTAATTGTCGGCGAAAATGTTGCGGCATATGTTGTGAATAAATAGATAGCGCATAGCCGCCAAAAAACACGACACCTTGGTCTACTAATGTCTGTTGAACATTGTCGTAAATTTTGTCAACGTGTTCATCGTCTCCCATTTTTCGCTGGAAGTCAATGTGTGTACATTGGCTCGCATTTAGTGGATAATGCTTGTTTAATAGTGTCAAGCGTTTTAATACTTTCTCCCAACGCGAGACATCGCCGGCAGGGCGAGATAACTCTAAATACATACCCATACGAAGCAAATTTGCGGGCGCATAAAGTATGCCATATATCTTAATTGACTCTTTTTTAATGGCATTAAATAGTTCCTTAGGTAGCAACGTAATATCGGCTACAGGAATAAAATTTACAAACACTTTGAATGTTCCAAAATGTTGCCCCGACTTTGCTTCAACTTCAACAAACCCTTCCTTAACATAAATGTCAGTTAGTTCTTTTGCGTCATTTAAAGCATCCGCACTGTAAAAATCATAGTCCGGTATTTCTATATCTTTATTATAGAACTGGTCTTGTTTTGGCAATATATTATTTATTGCTGTCCCACCGTAGCAAATTAATTTCTTTTGTCTTATGAAATTTTCTACAATGGTGATAATTTGCTTAATTTCAGGTGAATTTGCTGATTTGCGACCCTGACGCTCTTCTGCTTTGTCTACGGCAGTGCGCAGAATTGCTAATTCACAATCTTCAAATTTCATATTTTTGTCACATATGTTTTTTTTCATTATATATTTCTTAATATATAATGATAATAAATATTTTATAGTTTATATTTTAAATGGTAGTTTATATTTTAAAATCATAATAATCTGATTTTACAGTTCTTGAATTATAGAATAACTTAGGGTCTTGCGGTGGTGGTGCTTGTATAACAATTGGTTTAAATCTAAATTTTTCTGGTTTTAAAACAAACGCGCTATTATTTTCATCAAAGAATATATCATTTTCCTCTAAATTTGTGTCTATAGTTTGATATTTCATAGCTAACATCTGGCATCCCATTTCTCGCATCATAACCGAGCTAGGATTTGCTGGATTAGAACCTTTATTTGGTGTTCCAATAGTCATACACTGTTTATTATATTCAATCAGTTCATTAATATCAGAACTATATTGCAAATTATCAAATGTTAATTCTCTCATAAATATTGAATCACTTGTCATATTAACATATTCATAAAATTCTTTGCATTCTAAAAATGACGGATTGCTTCTATCTACAATAATAGAAATTTTACCCATTAACTCTGATATTGGTGTTGCTCCAAAATTAGTAATTAGTTTGTTTTTTGTGTTTTCATAACTATATGTTTTACCCAACAAATAATCATTGTGTTTTTCTAAAATCTTCGCAAAATTTTTATACATCTTTTGATTCTCGCTCTTAATGCGTAAATGTATAATAATAGGGTCTCCTGAATTAGGTGCACCTGATGTAGAAAACGCATTATTAATTATATTCTGTAGTATTTCGCTAAAATCAATAGAATTGAAGGTTTCTTTTATATGGTAATTATCTGATGTACTCGTTGCTACCACAGGTTTGTCATTAATAGAGTAAATTTCAAAATCCAAACCTCTAACTCCTTGCTTTAATAAATTGTTTAAAGAACATAGTGTAACATAATCATTTCTATATTCACCACCACTGCAACAATTATAAGCAGTTTTAATATAATAATCTCTTAAATTATATTTATAATTTTCATCTGATTTTTTAATTGTTAATATATTTGTATTAAGTTCTCCATACATAGTGTCCATTAGTGAGCAATTACGTGTTTTCATACTATCTGACATATTTACAAATATTAATATTCCAGCAATTAATCCTATGATTGCGCCAATAATAGGGTCTATTTTAATACCAAACAACGTCCAATTCATGCCCAATCCATCTGTAACGAAAGCACAAATTAGCATTAATATTGGTATTAATAATCCTCCCAAAAAATTGCCTGTTCCAGTATAATAGAAATAATATAGAAATGCGTATATAATTACAGAAAATACTAGTATCATTAATAATATAGTTGGCTCCATCTTTTATATAAGATTGTATAAATATTTTAAAAAATTAATGTTTATAAAATTAATGTTTTAACAAATATTATTAGTTAAAAAAATAATATGTTAGTATTATAACAATTAAATGCCTGGAGGTCTTATGAATCTTGTATCCGTTGGACAGCAAAATATTATTTTAAATGGTAATCCGTCTAAAACATTTTTTAAAACCACTTATGCTCAATATACAAATTTTGGTCTACAGAAATTCCGTGTGGATTTTGAAGGTTCTAAAACACTGCGTCTATCAGAACCATCTACATTTACATTTAAAATTCCTAGATATGCTGATTTGCTTATGGATTGTTATTTATCCGTCGCTATACCAAGCATTTGGAGTCCGATTATGCCGCCACAACAAGTCACTCAAAGTGACGGCAGCATTACATATACTGATTGGTCGCCATATGAATTTAAATGGATTGAGAATTTAGGAGCTAAAATGATTTCCAAAATAAGCATTACTTGTGGTAATTATACTCTACAAGAATACACTGGTGACTATTTATTATCAGCAGTTCAGCGCGATTTTACTGGCACCAAAAAAGGTTTGTTTGATACCATGTCTGGAAACATCCCCGAATTAAATGACCCGGCTAATGATGGGACTCATGTCAATTCATATCCAAATGCTTTTTATACGCCGGATTTAGCCGGTCCCGAGCCATCTATTCGTGGTCGCGTTCTATATATACCTTTGAATAATTGGTTTGGTCTCAAATCACAAATGGCATTTCCATTGACGTCACTACAATACAACGAGTTACAAATTGTCGTGACAATAAGACCGATTAGTGAAATATTTCAAATCCGCGACGTATTTGATACTGTAAATAATTATCCATATATAGCACCCAATTTTAACACCTGGTATATGCAGTTCTATCGTTTTTTACAACCACCACCAGACATTGAATTAGGAATAACATCTTACTCAGATACAAGAACAATGTGGAATGCGGATGTACATTTGAATTGCACCTATTGCTTCTTATCCAACGAAGAAGAACGACTCTTTGCTTTAGAAGAGCAGAAATATCTGATAAAGCAGGTTCATGAACAGCAATTCTTCAATGTAACGGGAGCAAATAAGGTAGCATTGGATTCGCTTGGTATGGTTTCTAACTGGATGTTTTATTTTCAGAGAAGTGATGTAAATTTAAGAAATGAATGGTCTAATTATACAAATTGGCCATATAATTATATGCCTCTAGATGTAGTAGATGCGTCGGCAACAGGAGACTACGTATTTTACAAGAAAGATGCTATGGGTAATTTAGTGCCATTTTATATTGGTCCAGGTGTTAACCCAGATGGAACTCCAACTGGCCTCCTAGTTACATCCAATTATTCGCCAGAAAACGAAAAATTAATTCTCATACAATTAGGTATCTTGTTAGATGGGTCTTATAGAGAAAATACACAGCCTGCTGGTGTCTACAACTACATTGAAAAATATACAAGGTCGTCCGGGAATGCACCGCCAGGAATATATTGCTACAATTTTGGAATTCATTCTAATAATTCAGATTTACAGCCGTCAGGGGCAATAAATATGAATCGTTTTAATCAAATAGAGTTGGAATTTAATACGATTATTCCTCCATTAGACCCATTGGCACAAAGTCTTGCAATATGTGACCCTCAAACAGGGCAAATTGTCGCAGTAAATAAACCAACATGGCGCATTTATGACTACAATTTTAATTTAACACTGTTTGAAGAACGCATCAATATTGTTAATTTTATTGGTGGTAATGTGGGTCTGATGTATGCAACCTAAACAAGTCATTTTCTTTAAGTTAAAATTTATACTATATATTTATTAACTTAAAGTCGCGTTTGCCGGTGTTGGCCCAATATCATAGAACATTCCAGTTGCCGTTAGTGTCGGTTTATATACAGGCGTTGACCTATATTGCTCCGGCGCAGCAGAATATTCATATGCTAATTCATCGTCAATTAGCTGTGCCTTGGCATTATATACAGGCTCCCATTTTTCATAACCCCTATAAGGTCTTGGCACTTGGGCATTTATATCAATTTGCGATGCAGCTGTGCCTATATCATAAGTCAACGCAGAATGCTGTGGGTTCTGATTGTAAATTAAACGCCCGGTAGCTAATGTGTCAGCTGGTACATATTTTTGAGGGCTCAATGGTTTAGACTGTTCTGCTACAAATTTATCATGAACTTGTTTCAATAGTGACTGACATCCGTCTTCATAGCAATCAGTATCTGTGGAACATTGTTTACCAGTTTTAGAACATTTAGCATTATAGCAAGCATTTTGGCAACCTTGAGAATCATTTAATGGTAAATTTACTGTACTAGTGTATTTGTTTATAATGTTTTTCATTGTTGTTGTTTCTGAATTATTATTTATTTCAAACCCTTCTTTACAAGAACAATCAGGTTCTGAAATGGAAAAAATAAATATAAAGGATAATATTATTCCTATTATTGTTATAAAAATATATTTATATAGACCATTATCAAAAAAAGTCTTACTATTAAAATTATTTGGATTTATCATTTATATAAATATATATATTAAATTTTATATATTAGGTAATCTATCTACAAAATTTAATATATATTTATTATAAATAAATGACAAATAAAGATAGAACAACTGACAATACTGAAAAAATATGGAAAAATTTTGGTAATTTTTGGAAAAATTTTAGTATTGGTTTTGCCGGAATTATTGTTTTTGTAATATTTGGCACAACTGGACTTTTTATGACCAAAGTTGCTCAAGTAATTGAAATTGAAGACGATAATGTAAATATAAATGAATTTAATAATAATGATAATAATAATAATAATAATGATAGCCCGGTAAGCATGACTACAACATATTTATTGGGATTGAAAGGATTTGCACTTTGGGATATGTTTCTTAACGACAAGGTTAAATTTGAACAGTTTGCTAAATTTAAACAAGATGAAGGTTTAATAAAAAATCCATTTGATAACCCTGATAGTGATGATAATCCATTTAATACAACAACACCAATTATCAACGACATTTGTTACCACACATTGAGTTATGCAATGACCAAAAGTTTTAGTGGAATTAAAAAAACTTTTAAATTATTCACAAAATTAAATGAATCTACATTTATGTTTTTATTTGGAATGTTTGGACTTATCTTATTACCATTTTTTTTTATGTACAACTTTTTGATGACATTTGTCTCTATTGTAAAGTCATTTGGCACCGCAAGTGGAGATTTTTTTAAAGGAATAGATTGGGATAAAATAGCGGGGAAGACAAAAGAAGCAAATGCTGATGATACAAATGCTGATACAAATACCAATGATACAAATGCTGATACAAATACCAATGATACAAATGCTGATACAAATACCAATGATACAAATGCTGATACAAATACCAATGATACAAATGCTGATACAAATACCAATGATACAAATACCAATGATACAAATGCGGATGATACAAATGCTAATGATAATACAAGTAATATTAATATTGATAATAGTAGTCAGATAATTCTCAATGCTTTTAAAAATATATATATATTCTTACTTAAAGGACTTTATGTTTTTATTATTTTTGGTTGTATGATTATAACAATATTTGTTTTGCCTTTTATTTCAACATTTTGGTCTATTTTGAAAACATTGACTGCCAAATATGATTTGATGAATAAAAGTTGTAATCTAAGTTCTGATACAGATTGTAAAAAATATAGTAGTAACGATGGAAAAAGTGGTTTAGGGAGTTTTATTGCTGATGTATTTTTTAGAAAACATACATTATGGGTTGGTCTAACTATATTAAATTTATTTACTTATGCAAACACTTGGTTAGGTGATACGGGTATGACATCGGCATTTATTGCTGCAGTTGTTCTGGCAATTTGGCCTGGAATTTTTAAGACTTGCGTGTCAAAAGAAGACAAGGATATGTTTATCACACTTATTAAAACTGACAGTGTTTTGGAAAAAGAAAAAATAATTGGTGGATATAATATAACATCCTTATTAAAGGAATATAACACAAATATACAAGATGGAGAAATTCAAAAATTAATTACTAAGGAAAATAATAAGTCGCCTTCTTATCAAAATAAGGATACCATAAGCTTATTAAATGAAATTCTCAGTACAACTAAAGATGAACCTGAATTAAAAGACTTGAATAGGATTTGTAATAAATCACAATTAAAATGGGTTTTTAATTTATTACAGATTTTGCACCCCGAACTTAATTACTATGATGATGATATTGATGACGATATTGATGATGACGATGAATAATATTACAGTTAATTTCATAATCAAAAATGAATAACAATTAGACTCGTTTAAAAACAATTTAAATACTAATTCAATATATTAATTATTATTTAAAATGCCAAAAAATAAAAAGAAGAATAAAAATAAGAATAAAAGTAGGAATAAAGTTGAAACTGCCAACATTTTAGAAGAAGACTCTTCCGATTCAGAATTGGAACCATTGGTAAGCATTTGCACACCAACCTTTAACCGTAGGCCGTTTATACCTTTTATTAAAAAATGTATTGAAAATCAGACTTATCCAAAATCACGCATTGAGTGGATTATTATTGATGATGGCACAGACCCAATTGGTGACCTGGTGGAAGGGATTGAATATGTGAAATACTTTTATTATCCGGATAAAATGCTTCTTGGAAAGAAACGGAATTTGATGCATAGTAAATGCTCTGGTGATATTATTATTTATATGGACGATGATGATTATTATCCCAAAGACCGTGTATCACACGCAGTTCAAACTTTATTAGAAAATCCAAATTTTCTTATTGCTGGTAGCAGCGAGATGCACATTTATTTTGATTCTAAAAATACGGTATATCAATGTGGACCATATAAAGAGTTTCACTCAACTGCCGCCACATTTGCTTTCAAAAAGGAACTATTATTACAGACTAGTTACAATGAGGAAAATGCTCTAGCTGAAGAGCGCCATTTTCTAAAAAACTATACGATTCCTTTAAAACAATTGGATACGCAAAAGTCTATCATGGTTTTTTCGCACAAGCATAATTCACTGAATAAAGAGAAATTATTGGAAAATATGGACGCAACCAGAACCAAGTTGTCTCAGTTTACAGTAGATGATTTTATTGATGATGCTGTGCTTAAACAATTTTATATGGTTGATATGAATGATTTACTAACAAACTATGAGCCAGGTAAGCCAGAATACAAACCCAAATTAATGGAGCAAATTAAAAATATGGAGTTGGAGCGGAATAAACGATTAGAAGACCATAACAAGATGTTGGAAGCGCAAAAACGTATCTTAAATCAGACACAAAATCAAATTCAAATAGGAGATGCACGAATAGCGCATTATGAGAAACAAATTGAAGATAAAGTGTGTATTATTAATGACCTATTAAAAAGAATAAAGGACTTGAATACAGAGCTTAATTATTATAAAGGTGTCACAAATAGTATTTAGAAAATAATACCAAGGAAAAATAATATATATAAAATAGTTTAAAGACAATATTATATATATGTATATACTAGAATAAAAAAATGCCTTATATTGACTATGCCAATGATGCCGCCTCCACTTCTTCTGACAATAAGAAGCCCAAATTGCCCTTAGATAAGAACTTTCATAGGGTTTACAGGACAGTTGTAGATGAGAAGAAGACTACTAAGTTGGATGATGGTAAGGTATATTACAAGAAGGCCGCTGTTGGTATTTATGGAAGCGGACCTATTGGCACAAGAATTCGCAATGCAGTCACTGGAACTAGATATAATTACCTTGTTGGGTCTGCTGACGAGGATTTTTTATATTCAGTTGCTTTGTGTACTGGTGAAAATGGTCTAAAACACTCTGTATCAATGTTTTATGACTCACCTGAGCAATATGAGAATCATATGAAGACAGAAGTTGATGCAGATTGGAAGGCGCAGTGGAGGGCACAACAAGTCTAAAATAAATGAAACTTTTACTTTGGGTATTGAAATCGCAAAAATTTTATAATAAAATTATTAATATTTTTATTATAAATTATAATAGTAAAAAACTTATTTACTAACTAGTTATTTACTCATCTAATTCAATATCAGATAATACGATATCCTCCGTTTCAGCTGCATCTTCCTTTGTGTATTTTTCTAAATACCGGTAAATTCGGTTTATATCAAGTTTTGATATTTCGTAATTTTCAAACAATTGTGTAATTTCTATATCTCCAACAGGATACTTATTTTTTATATTAAGAAAAAAAGCATACATATCTTTTTTATCCATTCCCAATTGCTGACATAAATTCTGTATAAATATGGAATTATTGTATTCAGTGGAATATTTTGTTAGTACCTTTGTAAACCGAACCTCAGATGGATTGTATTTTTGTTTGTTTGAATTTGTGTTTGTATAGGTTTTGTGATATAATCTATTATTATTAAATGTCTTTATTAGAGAACTCATTTCATTAAATTGCCATATTTGTTTTTGAAATGTGACACGGTCAATATAGTCAGCAAAGCACATATTATCAAGTATTTTCATATAAAATGGTATTGAATCCTCCTTTTTATGTTTTCCAATAACATCAATAATATTCTCGTGATATAATAGACCTACAATAGTCCTGTCTGTTTCATTCATAATTGTTAGATGGTCTTCTAACAAATAATTGTTATTTATCAGTTTTTTTGCTATTTGTCGCGTATCATCATTATACGACTTCATTAAAAATATATTCTGGATAATATTATTATTCAATATATCCTGCTTGTTTTTGTATAGTTCATAAATTGTTGTTAGTTTTCGCAAATCTCCTTGAATAAAATTTACAATGTTGGGTTTTATAGAATTATCAATTGCCGGAACAACCTGGTTTACTATATTAGCCATCTGAACTTTTGTAGGTGTCTTCAGTTCAATTACATTACAAACCTTCATTAGCTCTTTGATTTTTTTATCCATATGATAATTGCCAATACAAATAATTGGATTCATTGTAATATCTTCTAAGCGCTGTTTTTTGGTTCTTTTTGGCCTGATAATTTTGATTAATGAATTAATTCCACCTTTATCGCCATTATTCATTCCATCAATTTCGTCCATTATAATCGCAATTCTCTTAACCTTCTTATGAAACATACTCATAATATTTTTATCCGACATATTGTGCTTGGTAATGGTGTCAATAATAGATTTGTTGCGAATATCTCCTGCGTCATATTTGACAATATCATAGTCTAATTCTTTCAATATATTAATGACAAATGTTGTTTTTCCTGAGCCTGGGTCGCCATAAATATAAATGCCTTTTTTGGTTGTTAAATTAAGCTTTGTTTGTTCAAAATTTGTTAGTATATCCTTCATTTTACTTACTTCTTCTTGCCTTTCTAATAAATCATTTATATTAATCATCTCCATTTAATATATTTGATTAGGTTCTTTTTATGTTGATTTTTACTAAATCCAAGTTTTTCCAAAATTTGTTGCAATAAGGCGCGACATTTATGTGAATTGTGGTCAATACAATAACTATTTAAGAATACCAAATAATTCACATAAATACAATCCTTGTTTAAATAATTTCTTAAATTTGTCCATCTATCAAGATTATCAACTAACAAACGACTAAATACAAAATCATGGTCTTTCCGAATAATGCTTCTAATATATTCTTCAATATTTTTATTATGAATAGAAAGGTATTGTTGTAGTAACTTGTGACACGATTCATATAATTCCTTGGTCCAAAATAATTTTACAACTGGCGGCACATAGGATTCAATAAGTGAAACTAACTCATTGGGTAATTTGTTTATATTATTTAGTAACTGTTTTGATTTATTTGAAAACATTCTAGATTATAGCAACGTGTCTTAATTTATATTATAAATAAATTTTTAAAATATAAATTTATAAAAATGATTTTGTTAGTTTATATTATTTAAGAGCTAGTAGGAGTTTTTGTGTTACAGGGGTTTTCAACACCGTATGTAATTCCATCCCACGTTACATCACAACGTTTCGCCCAATTATATTTAGAACAAGTGCCATTTTCAGCATTAAATGGCGAGATATCAAAATTCATTGGATTTTGATTACCAGTGCTAGGTAAATTACATTTGCCTAAACTTTTGGTATTATAGCAAGCCTCTCCATTGCCTTTTAAATCAACCCAATAATCAGGGCATGCACCTACAACTGGAGGCCAAACCATTTTTGAACTAGAATTAGACAGTGATAATCCAATTACTGCTAATAAAATGATTAGACCAATTATGGCAATTACTAGTATTATTTTTTGAAAAGACATTTCCATTATATAAAATAAATAGATATTTTTTTATATATAATTATATATTATGAATACTAACAAAACTGGCAATAGAAATACAAATACAAATAATGGTCTAAACAATGGAAAGGCAAATGGCCGTGTTGATATTTTAAATCCTCCTGATATTGCACAACTCTTTCAAATGTATGACAAAATTCCGGCAAACCAATGTACCACATTTAGGAATGCTACTATTGGTCAATGGGATGAAACACAATTATCCACTGCTTACTTTTCTAAAGAAAATATACAAATTTTGCAAAATGGAATAAGAGCTGGTGTTTATAAAATGTCTAATGGACAATACACAATTGGAGCGCAAGATTGTGACAGTTTGAAGATTATTATGCGGGCTGTTTTTCTACAGTATTCGGCTAATTTGGAGCAAAATATTGCTGGACAGATTCAACAATTAAATCAAATGGTATTGGATTATGCAGTGCCAAAGGTTTACGGTGAAGCACAAGGGTATGTAAAGTATTTACACGATGCGAGCACATTGGTTGTGCCTTTAGCCGCACCTGTTTGTGACTCACAATTTGATAAGCGCAATTATAAAATGCCAAAGTGGTTTTAAAACGCAGCAAAAAATAATATTATAAATTAGTATTTAAAACCAATCTAATTTATAATATTATTTACAATGATTTCAAGGTCTAGACAATTGTTAACAAATTATATTGTAAAACGCCCTTATTGGACTCCAAATATAAATACAAATCAAGGATTTATAGATTATGAGAAATATCTTCAAGATACCTATGCTAAAGACAAGCAAATAAACGATATTCATATGTATTATAAGCATTTGAGTAATGCTAATGCGGAACAAACTAGAGATATGAAAAAAATTATATCTAATGTGTCTTCAATAAATCAATCCATAAATGACCAAACATACTGGATTTTCCACAGTGTATTACTTTCCTATGTAGGGCTATTTACATACATTTTTAAACTTTAGGTTATAAGTTAAATAAATATAATTACTTTATGTATTATATTTATAATGATAATGATAAACATAAATAATAATAGAAAAAAACATAAACAAACAAGACGGGTAAATTATTTAAAAAAACCACATGGGTATTTAGATTTTGTAAATACAGACATTTATCAGCAACAAGGCAAATTTGGAATGGGAACATATGCAGGTAAATTAATCCCTGAAGGTAGTATTATTATTAAAGAACATCCTCATAATCTTGATATTAAAAATAATCAAAATATTAGTTGTAATACATATCACTATAAACTTATTAAGCATCTTTTCAATAAACATAATAAAAAATATATGGACTTGGTGCCTTTAAAATTAGATGATAATATAGGGTTTGATGAAAATACTGATTACAACAAGAAAAAACATATGAAATATTTTCCAGAATTAACTGAGGACCAGATGAAACTCTATTTTATGAAATATAAACATAATGTATTTTTATTTAATAATCAACCTAGTATATTATTTTTTTCTGCGAAAATAAATCACAGCTGTGAGCCAAATTGTATATATTATAAAAGCAATGATAATTGTATGATAATTGAAACTATACGTGAAATTAATTATGAAGAAGAACTATTTATACCTTATATTGATTTTACTGCTCCTAAAGAAGATAGACAAAAGTTACTGAAAGATAAATATGGATTTGATTGTAGTTGCGAAAAATGTAATCGTGAAATCTAACTTTAGGCTTCTTCTAATTGGAGATTGATTTTCTTAGCACCTCCTATTTTCTTTGTTACCTTACCCTTGACTACTACTGATGACTTGCCTTTTTGAAGACCATTAATTGCAATATCTCGCTCCATTCTGTAATTAGTATATTCCTGCTCCAATGCTGACAATTCTCTTAACCACATTTGTTGGCAACTTGTCGCCTTAATTTCAGCCAATTCATTTTGCTTCCTCTTATGCTCATTCATTAACTTATCCACATTTTCATCAGAGACTGCATCCATTGGCATTCTGACTAAATATTTATATTCTTCATCTACAATTGAATCACCTGTTACAATCTTATCATATCCCTTATCCTGAAGAAGCTTAATAATTTCGTCCTTCTTCTTCTTACGCAAATCAATGCTGCCACTTAGAACCTCTTGAATATATCTGACTTTATTAGACAATACAACTAGCTCTTTTTCCAAGACATCAATTAAATATGCCTTTCTTTTACCATAATATACCAATCTGGTATCAAAGAAATCATCAATAATTTCACTTACTGCGTTGTATTTGGTCAACTTGTCTTCGGAATTAAACAGATTCATATTAGTTGTGCTACTAGTGTTATATAGTTTTAAAACCTTCTCTAATCCGTTGCAGCCATAGTCGCCCTTTGCTTGTTCAAGCTCTTCTAATTTACCCTTGTTAAAAGTGATAATAAAATCAACATTTGTGTCCTTACTTTTATCGTCATATTCCTTTACATAAGGTGATGTCTTTTTCTTTTCCTTTTCCTTGGTACCCTTATTGTCCTTATCTTTTTCTTCTTCCTCTAGCTCCTCTAGAAGCTCTTTAAAATCCTCTGTCCAGAAACCAACCGGCAACTCAGTGACACGAATTTTGTCCGGACCCAGTTTCTCATAAGTGCCTTTGAACAAATATCTACTATCACCGACCTTAGATATAGAGCCATTAAAACCCTCATAATACGGCATGAATTCTATTGAACAAAGACCTTTAGTCTCAGTCAACTTGTTCTTTAGATACGCAATAATATCTTTTGGATTATAACACATAATTTCAGTACTGAAACCAGTACCAATTCCTTTTGAGCCATTCACTAAAACCATCGGAATAATTGGTACATAGAATTGCGGCTCAACTGGTGTTCCATCATCTGACAAATAATTTAGTACATGGTCATCTTGTTCCATAAATATGAAACGCGTTATCTTCTCCAGACAAGTAAATATATATCTGGGCGACGATGCGTCTTTGCCACCCTTAATTCGCGAACCAAATTGACCCGATGGAACGAGCAAATTCACATTATTGGACCCGACAAAATTCTGCGCCATACCTACAATTGCCTGATTTAGCGATTCCTCGCCATGATGGTAGCACGAATGCTCGGATACATAGCCGGAAAATTGCGCCACTTTGATTTCTGATGAAAGACGCTTTTTAAACGCGGAATACAAGATTTTTCGCAATGATATTTTTTGTCCATCCATCAGATTTGGAATGCTGCGGTCGCAATCATATTTAGAGAAATGAATTAGTTCCTTATTAATAAACTCTTCATAAGTAATCATTGGCTTGCTTGTGTCTACATAACTCTCTCTATCGTAAACGTTTTCCAACCAATCCTTTCTATCATCTGCTCGCTTCTTATTGAATACCATATCAATCGCATCATCACTTGACTGTGTATGTTCAAATCCAACAAAACGCTTCTCCTCAAAATACTCAACAAACTCGTTTTTCGTGGATGTGCCTAAACCCTTGTAATATTTGATATTCCATCCTTTTGTATCAGTTGTTGTGCTATTTTTCCAAGTATTGTATTCGCCATCATTATAAAACTTGAGTTCTTGTTGGCCTTTTTTTGCCTTCAAAATGGGCGTGTTCATAAATCCAATGAATCCTGGAATATGCGCTAAAGAGACCCATTCATTCTGGAACAAATTAATACACAAGCCTTTAATATGCGAACCATCTAAATCCTGGTCAGTCATAAATACGACCTTGCTATATCGTAATGATTTATTTACGTCTTCTAACGATGTGTATGTTTTGCCACTTTCAAGTCCGAGTATCTTCTTGATTTCAGCAATTTCCTTGTTTTCAGACACTTTCTTCTGTAATTCACCTCTGACATTCATCACCTTGCCTTTCAACGGATATACTCCAAATATGTTTCTATCTTCAGATGAAAGTCCAGATATAACTCCAGTTTTGGCTGAATCTCCCTCGCAAAAGATTAGAACGCAGCTAGATGATTTCTCAGTACCAGCCCAATTCGCATCGGTCAGCTTTGGAATACCACGGATTGACTTGGACTTAGTTCCATCAGTCTTCTTTGCGGCCTTATTTTCTTTTACTTCAGTGATTTGAAGTGCTGCATCCATTACACCCATCTTTGCAACCTTTTCAATAAATTTATCACTGACGTCACACTTTGAACCAAATTTGGACGACGGAGTATTCATAAAGTCCTTGGTCTGACTATCAAATGCAGGATTTTCAATGTCGCATCTTATAAACAGAACAAGTTGCTCTTTGATAGAATTCGGATTCACTTTGACCTTCTTCTTCTTCTCAATAAAGTCGCACAACTTCCTTGTGATTTGTCCTAAAATATATTCAACATGTTTACCACCTTTTGCCGTATGAATTCCATTTACAAATGAGACTTGAATAAACTCATTGTTTGGTGTAAGGGCAACAGCATATTCCCATCTGCCAACTGAACCGTCATCTTCATAAACTCTAGGTGCCACCGATTTGTCACCAATATACAAGTCAATGTATTGCTGAAAATTCTTCACTGGAATAAGCTGAGAATTATACTTGACTTTTATAGATTTGTCAGTGACTGCGGAAATATCGTAAACACGTTTTTTCAAGAGAGCAATTAAGTCAGGACTTAAACCTTCAATTCCAAGGCGCTTGTAATCCGGCTTAAATGTAATTTTTGTATACGGTCTTGTCTTACATTTAGTAATTGTAGGTTTACAAATTTCATCCAAATTGTTCTTGAATTCTTGAACATATTTGAGACCACGAACATGGTCAACTGTTTCAACTGAACCGTATGTAGACCAAATTAGAACTAATTTGAAACCGAACCCGTTCTTACCGCCAACAATCTTCTTTTCATCTTTGTTGTAATTTGTGGATGTTCTTAGGTGTCCAAAAATCAGCTCCGGAATGTAAACCTTGTATTCAGGATGCTCTGCTACATCAATGCCGTTTCCATCATTAATCATAACAATTGTACCATCTTCCTCAATTGATATGTCAATACAAGAAACAGGAATACAATTAGGTTGTCCTGCTTTAATTGCGGCATCCATACGAATCACATGGTCTCTACAATTTACAACGCCTTCATCAAACAACTTGAATAGACCTGGAATATAAGTCATATTTTTTTCAACAATTTTTTCATTCACTCCTTTCGCTTCTAATTCATTTACTCCTTTCGCTTCGCTTAAAACCCAAAGATTCGCTTCCACTTTTTCAACGGAACCAATATAGGTGTCCGGATTATCCAATATGTGCTGCTTATCAGTTTTTTGCTGGTATTTTAAAGAGAGGTCTTGGTCTTCCATATTAATATTAGGTTTAGAAGTCTTGCTCATTTTGTTTATTCTATTATACATTCTAAAATTATGTTTATATATTTTTCAATTTTATTCCTTTTAATTTTAGACTGTTTATATTTTGTATAAAAGAAATATAGATACAAATGTCTGGATTGAATTTTCGTCCTGGAAAAAAAGGAGGATTAAGGAAGGCTTTAAATAAATTATTTTATTGCCAGACTAGAATAATTCCAACACCAGAACCTAAGTTTCCTTTTACTGGTAGTGGATTCACGTATACATTTTCAGAAAATATGTATACAATTGTATTTAAAAACAATGGAAATATTACTTTTACAAATGATTGTATTATTGAATATATAATTGCTGGTGGAGGTGGTGGAGGTGGTGCTGCGGGTACAAATCCAGGTGGTGGCGGTGGTGCTGGTGGCGGAGGCGGCGGCGGAGAAGTTATAAATAGTTTTCAAAACATTACAAATAATCAATTGATTAATATTGTTATTGGAAATGGCGGAACAGGGGGCGTTTCAAATACAAGTAATGGACAAAATGGACAACAAACAGCTATTATATCTGCGTTATTTACAATAGCAGCAAATGGTGGTTTAGGAGGCGGACGGGGAATTAATGCTGATGGCGGAAATGGTGGTAACAGTGGTTCTGGTGGTTTAGGAGGAAACGGTTCACAAACGCCCAATATTCCAGCTACAAGTGGCACAAATGGTGGTGGAGGTGGAGGAGGTGGATATTTTCAACTTAGTGGTAAAAATGGTGCTATAAATAATCAAGTGAGCGTGTCATTATATGGTGCAGGTGGCGGTGGTGGTGCTGGCAATAACTTTAATGCTTTTGTAGCTAATGGGTTAGGAGGTAATATTTATGCAGGTAATGGTGGCAACCAAAACATTGGAGCATCGGCAACTAGTAATTATGGCGGTGGCGGAGGTGGTGGAGGCATTTTTAGTTTTGTAAATTATTCTGGTGGAAATGGAGGGTCTGGTTTGGTAATCATTTATTTATTTGTTCCATCTAATCCAAATCCAAGTTTAGACCCAAATCATAACTGTATACCGTGTGATGGAATTGGATGTATACAGGAAAAAGCAAGTCAAATTAAGTCGGGTAATATTGAGCCTATACAAACACAAAGCGCCAGAATTACACAATTGGCAACGCAGCGTTTAGGAGGTCGGACCATTTTTGGAGATATAGGATTAGGGTTAAGAGCAGGGTTAAGAACAAACAATACATATTTAGGAGGAATTGAAGGACAACCTGGCGGCAGTCCAAGACCATTAAGAAACAAATTTTGAATCTTTGATTTTACTGTTTATGTTTCTGTTTTAATCTTTATAAAATATAATTTTTTCTTATTATATTTTATAATGAGTTATAATTCAATCATTGGTTCTCGCGCTGAAGTGTGGCACGGTAGTGCTAAAAAGACATCGGGTGGCCTTACAAAGGCTCAGCTTATGAAGAACAAGTCTGGACGCATTGTTTCTAAAAAGAAGCACTTTTCCGCCAAAAAGGACAATCGTCTTGTTAAGGCAGGTTACAAGACAAAGAAGGGACAATTTGGGTTTGTCAAGGTTGGCTCTAAGAAGCGCGGTAGAGGTAAGAAGATGAGAGGTGGACAATATTCACGTGACAACGGACCTTTATCTCGTGTCTTTACTGGTGGGGCTCCTTATGGTAGTATTTTTTCTCCTTCTGATATTGCTCCTGGAGATAACATTGCCGGAGCAAATATTACTAATTTCGGTGATAGCTCCACAAACGTCCATTTGCGCGCTAGTATGGCTGGCGGCAAAAAACGTAAAATGAGAGGTGGAACGACTAGTAAAATGTCACCGTTAAGTCCCATGAATGTAAATAGTTCTGAAGCTCGCGTTTTAATTGCGTAAATTTATTGATTATTATTCCACTCTGAACTAACAAACTTCTCATATTTTATATATTCATTAAGCTCATGACAAACATATTTTTCAAAGAATTGTTTGCTGACAATTGGTAACAGTCGGGTATTGCTACCCTTATCTACTAATTGTTTTACTTGACAAAATGACTTGTAACTTTTATACAATTCATCAAATGATATTAAGTCATTCTTCTTCTTGATATTATTTACATTACTCTTATAGGTTTCCAAGAATTTCAAAACATCATCGTGTTTGGACCACAAATTACACGAAATGTTTGTAATATATTTGTTGTCAATGACTTCCACTTGTGGTGAAAAATAATGGTGAATCATTTTTATAATATCCTTATCCGAAATGGATACATTTTTGTAATCTGAAATCTTATATAATGATGTGATTTCGTCAATTTCATATTCGTCGTCTATTACATTCATACTTTCGCTTGCGATTATAGTAATATGTTTCTCCCAAAAGGCTAAAAAACTGCTTACTGATGGTAAATATTTGCTAGTAACATTTAAAAATATTGGTTCCTTATTTACTGTATCTTCTTCTGTTGAAGTCTCAATAAATGACAATCTTGACTTAAGTATATCCTTCAAATTGTTAGTATATAGCATATTTGGAACATTAATACTGGACAAATATAACTTCCATATGTAATGCATATTTTTCCACGATAATGTGTTTACATTATTATTATTAGAATTAGTTTCTATTTGTTTTACATTTATACATTGCTTTATGAAATTGTCCACAATTTTCTCTGTTGTATTCTGACAAAAGAATTGCGAATATTGTTTGACTTGTTCATCTGCCTTTGTTAAAAGATAATTATCGGAATTTATATATCTCTCGGAATAATGTGCCGCAATACAAAGCAAATCAATGCCTATTTTGTTCAAAGCATCTTTAATTAAATCGTAGGATATGGCATTTTCATTGGTCTTAATTAATCTGTAATTGGTTATATTGTGACTCTCATGATACTTGGAAATAAAATTATTCATAATTGAGTTACCAGTTGTAACATAGGCAATGGAATCAATGAGTAAAATCAGCTTCTTGATATTCGCATTGATAAAATACATTGTTGTTGTTGTAATTGAATTCTTTTTCAAAACACAGTCACCAATAACAGTCAGGAAATACTTGGCTTCTGTTCTTGATTCAAAAATAGTCTGTAAAAA
>Ga0209086_10000407_pt1 | contig 37313 bp, 65 predicted proteins | sample M_130207_XF_Meta_FD_187312 | JGI IMG/M metagenome (GOLD analysis project Ga0209086, IMG submission 187312) | Freshwater microbial communities from Lake Montjoie, Canada to study carbon cycling - M_130207_XF_MetaG (SPAdes) (version 2) | ecosystem: Environmental > Aquatic > Freshwater > Lake... | reverse complement strand
TTTCTGGGAAAATTGGCGTCATTGCTCACTTATTTTTTCCGAAAGTTCCTAGTTCCGTGAAGACATATAAATCAATGACTTAACCGTGAGCCGTGAGCCGTGTATCGTTTTACGCCATTATTGACGCCCTACCCAACGCAGATGGGTACTATACCAAGCGACACGCAACACGGAACACGTGCCTACTCACTAAAACCGACTTGTTATGAATTTTTAAACTAGTGGTGGAATAAGCCACCACTAGCAAAGAAAGGACGTAAAAATGCCGAAACAGTTTTACAATCAAATATTAATATTATTTACTTAAAATGTCAAATTATTTTTTTAAGACTACAGCTTATGGTAGTACAACCTACACGAGTACAACCTATGGTAGCACAACCTATGCTTGTGCAACCTCTAATTTTACAATCTAAAGTTGTGTGTATTTTTGCAACACTAAAAATATATTTTTTATACCACAGATTAACCACACAAAAGCCAGATTGTTGCCACATTTGTCAAGTAAAGTAGTATTAAGCAAAAATAACAAAAGGACGAAAAATGAAAACAAGAAAGTTTAAGATAGCAACTTGGTTTATTGAAGACGAACTTTGTCATAAAGTTAGTATTTCTTATGACCACGAAACAGAAAGGGCTTATCAACTTTTAGATATTATTTATTCTAAATTAAAATACGATAGAAGAAGAAAATTTAATTCTATTGAAATTACAGAAGAAGAATATCAAACTTGGTATAAATATTTTTTAGAATATTATATTGATGATGATTCAATATATTATCGTACTGAAGAATATAAAGAGGCAAAAAAACTTTTGAGAAAACTAATTAATTTTTTTGGAGTTAGTTCTTTTGATGAAAGCCATAGAGCAGGGGCAAAATTAAAATTTGTTAAGGCTTTAATTAATAATGGAATAACAGCAGATAAAATTAGTAATACAGAACATTAATTAACCCAATGCTCTGACATCAGGGCATTGAGATAGTTAATAATGACTATCACAACAAAGGACGGAAAATGAAAAAAGAAAAAATACCCGTTTATGAATTTAGAGCCGTTGATACAGACGGGCGTTCTAGGTTTTGGGGACGGGGAAAAACAAAAGCAACAGCAAAAAAACAATGCGAGTTAGCCGTAAAAGAATACTTACAAAAACACGGCATAGCTTTAGCTTACATAAAAGACTACACCTTTAAAGACATTGGAGTTATTGGATATGTTGGCGAATATCCAAATCAAGAAAAACTAGATAGTGCTTTCATATATTAATTAAACCTTTGTACCCCCTTATTTTAGGGGGTACTACACCTCATCAAGACCTCAACTTAAGCATATACGGCCTTTTAAATAAGACTTTTATACAACTAAATAGTGAAAAATAATTAAATTTAATGTTTGACAAATTTGTCAAATAATGCGATTTGTCAATTCGTGAGTGTTGCGTTGAGAAATACATTTAGAAATAAATGACAAGGTCTTTGACTGAATTTCAGTAATACTCACACAAACAAACAAAAGGACTAAAAATGACTAAAAAATATAAATACGAGGTAGAAGAATACTCACAAGATACACGACACTTTTTTATTGAGAGTGCTGTTGAACTTGATGAAGATGAAATAAATGATTGCATAAGTAATGTAAGTTTAGATAAGCCCAACACTTACAAAGATGATGATTATAAAGTTTCTTTTAAAGGAACTGAATACGGCGATGATAGCCAAATAAATATATCGGAGGTTAAATAATGAAAAAACCTAGACTAAATTTAGTTCCCGCAACTGAAGATGAAAATGTATATCAGCATCATTTTTTACCAGAGGGAATTTTTACTACTTCGTGGGAAGATGTAAAAAATATTAAAGATTATATTAAAACTTTTAATGATAGGAAACTAAGAGAGGAACATAGATTATATACCTCGATTGAAAGACCAACGATACTTGAAAACTATTTCAAGGACTTTATTAAACAAGAAATAAACACAAGGGGGATTGGAGTATGAGTATTTACGCTAAATTAATACCTACTGAAAATTGTTCACTTTGTAATGTAGAAAACGAATATGTTTGTTTTGATTGTGAACATAATTTTATGAAACAAAACTACCCAAATTACTTTTACAATGATGATTGTAATTGGGAATTAAAAAAGGAGTTAGCATAATGAAAAAAGATAAAACACTATTACGTTTTAGGATTTATGACGGCGACAGAGAATATACCGATTACGCAATCATAGATAAAAAACAGCGTATTGCTTTTGATGATAAAGAAATTATTTCTAAATTCTTTTATGACAATGATGTCAGCAAAGAACAATTCTTATCTGATGGTAGAGCCGTTAGAATTGAAAGCGAAATACCTATAACTAATTTAGATGTAAAAAATCTAGAAAGTTTGAGTATGGCTTTCTTGCACGACTTTAAATTAGAGGAGGTAGCATAATGCTTGATACTAAATTAGAGAGCGCAATACAAAAGCTAGATGATACTTTCACTAAACAAAAAAGTATTGCAAATCAATTAGTGACCGAACACGGAAAATTGCAACAAGCATTAGCAAATATGTTAGTTAATGCCGATGAAGATTGTCCAAAACAATATAGGACGGAACATTTTTGTAGAGCAATTAATGATGGTTATTCATTACTTAAAACAATAGGCTACTTTAGAAAGAGAGTTAAATGACTAAACAATTAGAAGGCTACATTAAATTTAATGAGGTTGCCCAACAAAAGCTAGAGTTAATGTGGATAGAAAGAATAAATAAATTGTTAGTAGGTAAAAAAATAGTCAAAGTAGAATATATGACTGAGGAACTAGCAAAAGAACAAGGATGGTATAAAAGACCAATTCAAATTCTTTTGAACAATGGGATATGGCTTACACCGTCAATGGATGATGAGGGTAATGACGGAGGGGCATTGTTTACTAGTGATGATGATTTACCAACTATACCCGTAATATAACAATGAAAGGAAAAATGACTAAAAAAACATACGCAATAACTGCTTACTATAAAGATTATATGCTTTATCAAGTAGAGGCAGATAGTGTTGAGGAGGCAAAGAAAATAGCCCTAGAAAATAAAGAGGAGTGGGAAAGACCAGACGAACACGCAGAACAAGATTATTTCTTTCCCCCAATAATTGAAGATGTGGAGGAAGTGTAATGAAACTAAAACAAAGAAGCAAAGATAACTTAGTTGAAAGTTTAGTAGATTGGCACACGGAGGCTTATTATGCCAATAAATCATCATTTAAAACTAATGATGATGGGGCAGATGTAGGCAAAGACTACATAAAGTTTGAGGCTATGTTGAAAATAATTAAAAAACTAATAAGGGAGGCTAAATGAGCATACCAGATGTAGATGTTCCTATTGGTTTTCTTTATGAAACAACATTGATGAAATATGCAGGGGGCAAATTAACTAAAAATGGAATGATGATGTCGCCAGATGAGGCATTAGAGCATTTTAAGGAGTTAGCAGTAGATGAGGGTTTTGCCGTAAGCACAATAGAAAACTCAGCAGAAGAACTTTTGTATGATTTAAAAGAAGTAGAAGAAAGAAAATATCAAGAATACTTAGAGGAAAAAGAATGAAAAAGATAAATTTTGAGAAGTGGTTTGAAACATATAAACCTATTCCTAATCATATAGATAAAAAAGGAACTTACTGTGGAATAGATAGTGTTAATTATAGTTTTGAAACCTACGGCGCAGAAAAAGAATTTGTTGCTAAACAAGACCTAAAGAAGATTTGGACATTGGTTGAGGGCGACAAATATACGTGGATACAAAATGGTGCGTGGTTCGTGAACCGAGTGTGTTATTTCGTGTGTGAAAACCCTTTGGACATGGAACGTGGCGCTGTTTCAATTAAATACGGAAAAATATAACAAGGAGAAAAATGAAAGACATAAAAGACGTAGTAGCGTGGTTGGAAGAAGAATTGGCACACTTTGAAATGGCAGTTGAACAAAACAATTACGTATCTAAGGCAGATGAGATTAGATATAGAATGGCGCAGGAACTATTGGCTTGGACATTGGGATCAAAGTTTGATCCTAAGTATTCCGTGAGCCGTGTGCCGTGTGACTTGGAACAGGGGGCATAATGGGAATGCATAAACGCTTTTACATACTATTTAACGAACTTGCTTTTGACTACGATAGATTAAGCGATCACGGACAAAAGGCCTATTGCGAAATGCAAAAGATACTCGGACTTATAACTGAGGAAGAAATGCAGAAAGCATTAGATTACGAGAAAGAAAAACTAAACAACAAATCATTCGGGAGTAGAACATGAACATAAACAAACACGAACCTAATATTTGGCTTTTTATTATAGTAATGGCTTGGATATTATTAATCATGAGTATTATATTATGGAAGTAGAAGAATACGGAGTAAAAAAGTCTTGGGACGGATGGCGTACCTTTGCGTATGTTCGTGATGGTACACCAATGGGACTGATGCCTATAACTTGGGCTAATGAACTATTTAAAAATAAACAACAAGCTAAAACATTTATAGATGATTTAGCTACAAAAAATGGATGGAAGAAATGAAAGCGTGGACACCACCAACAGATTATTTAGACCTACCTAAACCACCACGACACTGTAAATATATGTGGTTAAGGTTTGATATTAAAACTAAAAAGTTTAAATATCCATTGGTAAGACATAAACAACTTAAAAATAAAAAAAGATTTCCTTTTATTTACATTAAACATTATGGTAAATGTGTAGGAATAGAGGGACTAACATTAGCTAAGGTAAAAATATGACATATTTTTTTATATGGGTAGGATTATTAATAGCTTTAATAGCTTTAATATTTTTTATAATATGGTGCTGTAAATGATAACTAAACATATGAAAGACATTAAAAAGTTATTAAAAGCATATCATAAAAAATGGGATTGCTTTGGTAAGCCTATTAAAAAACCAACTAAGAGGAAAAGAAGAAAATGAAAATAAAAGACTTAATAAAAGAACTAAAGCGTTATAAAGAGGATACGGATGTTATCTTTAAGATCATACCACCAGAAGAAGTATCAGATGATGACACTAGAGATATCACAGTCACGTGGTACGGGGAAATAGGTACATCACTATTAGATCAAGACAATCCCGCAATAGAACTTGGCCTACAGTATGAGAACGCAGACGATTGGGATGAGGAATGGAAAGAGGGTTATGATAAATTTTATGACGATGCAGATCAAGACATATAACAATAAAGGTAAAACAATGATAAATAAACAATGGGTAGAAAAGAACAGAGATAGACTAAAGAAATACCAAGCCGAATACTATTTAAACAATATAGATAAACTTAAAGCGTATAAACGTAATTGGTATCAATCGACTAGAAAGGAAAACAAATGAGTGGACATGACTATGCAATGTTTATAATATTTTTAGCAATAACTATATTATGTGTACTATAATAAAACGTTGGACAAGTAATTTCTTTTGGTATATGAATAAGAATAGATACGAACATAGAATTACTTTGTCGGAAAGATTTAGAGTTTTTTGGAAACTGCGTAATGAAAAGACTTGGGACGAGAAGTTTCAAGAGTGGCGCAGTATGAAACCATAACGATCTTTGTATGTCTATTTTGCTCCATTAAGTAGACGTACAATGCACACGTAAACGTGTCGGTGGGGTAGTTAGAATTTAGGAACTTTAACTACCCCCAATTATACACTACTTTTTATTCTTCGTCTTCTTCGTCATCAAAATCAGAATCTTCTTCAGATTCTAAAATCTCAACTTTTTCTCTGATATTCTCAATGTCTTCATTGATTCTATCTAGGATGTCTTGAATTGTTTCTTTTTTTTTAGCCATGAGATCTCCTTTCGAACGCATTATGTGCATTCATGAATATGGGATCAAGCCTATGCGGTAATAAATATACAAGTGAAAAGAGCTGTAGTTGCATCTTTTACAGTGTTTCTTAAATATTCTAATCTTTTTCTATGATATTTTTTAGAATCAGTATCTTTTGATTTTTTATATATAACATATTGTTTGTAATACTTAGCCCAAGCAACTTGTCTTTGATTAAATGAAATATCTCCACGTTCAATAGCACCTACATATTTTTCTTTTACTTTGTTTGGTTCAAAACCAGACCAATAACAAACGTCTTCAAAGTTATGATCTGAAAGCATTATCCATTCATGAGCATTAATTTTATAAATGCTTGATTTTCTATCTGATTGTTTAATTAAAGTATCTTCTAAAGCGTTTACTAACACACCTCGCCAAAGTTTTTGTTCAGGTACTAGTTCGTCTGTTCTAAGAGAAATGGTGGCAAATTCAATGCCCATAATTTTTAATAAGGTAAGAGAGTAAGTCACGGTAATATAATGTTATTTCTGGACTTTCTCTTGTCTTGAGGTAAAAATTGTAATCGTCATGTACATCCTCTATCAATTCTGAGATTTGCTGTCCAGACCAATGCTTTCCTTTCAGTGTAAATTCCTCAAATCTATCGTTCATTACTATATTGTAATGGTTATTTTTCATTTTTTCCACCCTTAACTACTCTTAAATTTAGTATTTTTGCTTGTTTTTGAATACTTTTTTTATGATTAATTTTCCATATAAAATGAATATCTGTCAAGAATTGTTGGTCATGTTTTTTATAACCAAAGCTATAACCACAATGTAATTGGAATAGAGTACCCGATACTAATGCGTAATCTTCAATAGAAAGTTTTCTAGCACAAATTTGTAATGATTTATGTAAATCAGTTGATTGATTTTTCATGTTTTTCTATTGGCTTTATCAACTTAGCGTCTCTAATTACTGTATCTAATAATTCATTAAAACTTTTATCATCTAAAACACCACGATATAATCTAAGTCCTTGTGAAAGTAATGTAGAAGCAACTAATTGCTCGTCTTCATATTTGTTTAATAAATGACGAATATAACTTAATAATTCTTTGTAGATATTAAATAATCTAGCGTGTTGTAATATATTTAATTTTTTATCTTTCATTTGAATAATATATAAAAACAATAAGAATACATAAAACTATAAAAGTATATTCATACCAATATAAATTTTTTATTAATTCAATCATTTTTTTAATAATTTTTTTAAATAAGCATCAATAGTCATTTTACTTTTATTTGCTCTAAATTTTACGTAGTCATGTGTAAGTTTTGAAATCATTGATGCGGGGTTTCTAAATTTTTCATCACACAATGCTCTTAGTATTTTATAATCATTAATTCGCATAGCGACACTTTTCCATTTTGTAATATCCATATTATTTCCTTTAGAATCTTAATAAGTATATTGTTCACAAGTGCGTGTCAATGCCTAAAAGACCAATAAACAAGCCATTTTTTAATGATTGCCCACGATAGCAAAGATATGATAAGATATGACATGAAGTTATATAGATACCACGTTAGATATGCTGGTCATTGTATTAGTCATGACGTATGGGCTTCCAACGATGAGGATTCTAGGAATAATTTCGTAAAAGAACTCAATGATGGTAAATACAAGATGACAAAAGAAATCACGTATTCGCCATCAAAGATGTTTATAACATATGAGGAACTAAATGTTTCTAAATAGTGAAGCCTTGTTGGCAAGAAAAATGATTCTTGAATCTAAATGGAATCAACAATTTCTTGATCAAGGAAAAGAAACTATCGACATGTTAAAAATTGAACTTGAATTGAAAGAACTTAAAAAACAATTAAGAGTTCAAGCAATACGTGACGAAATTTCTAGATTAAAAAACGAAGAAGAAGATATAAATTATATCGCTTCTTAAGTTTGTTTTAATTTTATTACGTTCTCTGTAAAGAGATGAAGACACTTCTCTGTGTATTTTTTCATTTTTCCTTCAAATAAGAATTGGAAATCCGTTACTGTTTTTTTAGCAATATGTCTTTCCCAAACAGCTACATTTAATCTACCAAGAAAATTAACTTCTTCTGGTGTTTTGGCTTTATAAAATAAACTACCATCAGCAAGTTTACCTTTTTTTAATACTGCAAATCTATTAGCGCCATTTCTAACATCGTTATTCCAATCAACAACCATAGGACATAACAATCCCTCTTGCCCCATAGAGAATTTAACAGTTTGTTTAAAATCATTATGAGCAGTATGTATTTGTTTTACATCATCAAACCATAATAACTCTAATCTCATTGGAAATAGTTGATAAAATGGATGTACAATGATCCGTGAGTCGTGGTGCTTGGTCTTAGCTAGCTTGTCCAAAGTCATCTCCTATGCTTATATCTACAACACTCGGTACTTTAAACTCCATACACGTTTCCATGATTTCTTTTATTTTCAATTCATCTCCAGCTTTTACATTAAAACATAATTCATCGTGAATTTGCAATATAGGAAGATAGCCTTGTTCATAACAAGATACGATTGCTTGTTTAGTTTGATCGGCAGCTGATCCTTGTATCAATCTATTTAATGCTTTATATGTAAAGGCACGTTTAATTCCGTCTTTACCATATTTAGCAACAGCGTTTTCAAATGTTTCAGCAGTATGAATACCAAAGTCTCTGGTTTCCCACATATCAAATCTACATTTTCTACCTTTCTTAGTACGAATAACACCCTCATCGTTTGCTTTTTTCATACATCTATCAGATAATTGTTTTACAAATGGAACTTTACGATTATATTTTGATATTAGTATTTCTGCTTCTTCTTTGGATAGTCCTAAAGAGTTGGCCAGTTTATTTTTTCCCATACCATACATTAATCCAAGTCCAATAGTTTTAGCTTGAGATCTTTCAATACCAACTAATTCTGCAATTGTTTGGTGAAAGTCTGCCGAAGCATTTTCATAAGCTCTAACTAGTTCTTGTGAACCCGCATAACCCTCGCCAATGGAAGCCGCATAGTGAACAACCATTCTAGGTTCTTGTTGTGAATAATCAAATGAACCCCACTTATGATCTTCTTCTGGTAAGAATAAGCCTCTAATCTTTTTAGCAAATTCTTTATTACGTGCAGGAAGTTGTTGTAGATTTGGGTTAGACATAGAAATACGACCAGATACTGTTCCCCCTTGATCTGATCTTAATTGATTAATCTCTGCATGAACTCTTCCTTTATGTTCATACTTTAAAATATTTGCAAGGAAAGTATTATGAAATTTATTAATTTCTCTTGCTTGTACAATCAGTTGTGAGATTTGATGTTTAGAATTGTGCAACCAGTTTTGTGTAAAGGATGGTGCACCTGTATTTTCAGTTCTAGGATATTCAATCTTTAATTTATCAAAAGCTTCTCCTATTTGTCTTGCCGCCCAAATATCTACATCTTTACCAACAAGCTTATTAATTTTATGTAGTATTACTTTTTCCTGCGCCGCAAACTCTACAGTTAATCTACTTGCTTTATCAACATCAACTCTAACACCTCTTTGGCGCATCTTAATTAATATTGGAAGTATTTTAGATTCTAATTCCCATATTGTAGTTAGATTCTGAGTTACGATTTCATGTTTAAATCGTTGCCATAATAGGTACGTGAGCCGTGCATCTTGTTCCGCATAGAAACCAACATGCTCTGCTGGTAATTTCCACATCTCAGATTTAGAATCAATACCATGATCTTTAGCCGCTTCATTTAAATCAGTTTCAGCTTTAATCTCACCTAAGTAATCTTTAGATATATTATTTAATGAATAAGACCATCTATTCTCATCTATAAGAGCAGCCGCTATCATGGTATCAATAATAACGCCATTAACAGTCATACCCATAGCTTGTAGCCAACCTAAATCGTACTGAGCATTATGAAATATTTTTTTATTAGGTAATGCACAAACACTCTTAATATATTTAAGAACTTGTTCAGGAACCATGTTACCACCACCAAAATGATTGAATGGATAATAACCCTGCCATCCATCTACGGCTACTGCAAAACCAATTACTTCTCCGTTATTAGTTGCCCAACCAGCACCTAGTCCTTTAGTAATTCCCTCGTCTCTTGTTTCTAAGTCAATTGCAATTTCTGGGTATGAAGATAAATCTTTATATTCACTTGGACACGACCAAATGCTTTTCTTAAACGTCATTGATAGTTGTAGGCTAGTCATTGTAGTCCCTTTCTATAATCATTTCGATATATTGTATTGCTTTAAGCAAATCTTGTTTCTTTCCTTTATCTTGGTGCCGACATATATACTTTATTATATTACCCTCTGCAAACAATATTTTGTTTTTATTAATGAACTGAGATGGTTGTATGGCATACTTTTTATAATGTGCCCCACCAACTTGTTTAAAAAATGCTTTATTACTCATTTCTTCTCCTGTAAGTAGACTAAATAATCTTTACCAACAGGATAGTTGTATTGGTTATCACTTGAAAGCAAATGTAATGTCTTCTTTGCTCTAGTGAACCCTGTGTAATAAACTTTTAGTTCGTCTATTTTGTCTTGTTTATTCTTTCTATTAAAATCAGAGGCGTAATCGTTTTTAGCTGATACAATTACATGATCAGCTTCTCCACCTTTAACAGAATGAATAGTATCTATAATGATTTGGGGTCTCTTGTCCAATTGTTCTTGCCCATATCGCTTTAATAATCTTATGAAGTAAATCTTTTGTTTAGAACTAAAGTTTCTTCTTAATACCCACCACCATTCTTTTGTTTGGAATTCATCATCTAATGATAAGCCACACCATTCTTTTAATTGTTTAAAATCATATGTAGTAAAATCAGGTTGATCTATCCAAAACTTTTCATCTCTATAATTAGAGTTATCAATTTCTCGTATAAATCTATATACATTTTCTGCATTCTTCTTATCAATAGATTTTCCTTTTGATATTGCAGTCCATGCTTTAATTGCGTTCCATTGTTTTTGATCAAAGGATTTAGTTTCTTTGCTATCTTCAAAATACAATCCTGCAGCTTTAGCACCCATTCTTAATTCATTAACGACTTTAGTAACTCTACCTAAAATATACCAAGTACCTTGTAGTTCATTAAAGGGTATCTCCATAAAACTCATATAACGTTTTACATAACCTTGTTCTTTATTAATTGTTTCAAATTCTTTCTCTACGCTATCTAATATTCCTCTACGAACTATTTGAGAGAAATCATATATAGCTTGATTAAATCTTCTTGTTTTATGTAATACGACTTTTCGGCCTGGAAAATATGTAGTAAAATACTTTGGGTCTGATCCATTCCATTTATATATAGCTTGGTCATCATCTCCTGCTAGATAAACACGTTTAACATTATCTACAATCTTATAAATAACTGACCATTGTAATGGTGTAAAATCTTGAGCTTCATCTAAAATTAAAATATCTAATGGTGGGAAAGTTACTTCATTGATAGCTCGTTCAATCATATCCTGTAAATCAATTAAAGGTCTTTCTCTTCCATTAAGTTTATAATGCTCGTAAGTAGATATCTTTCTTTGAAACACATCTATGTTATCTCTCTTATAAGATTCCATTTTATAAACAGACACTGGATCTTTCATCATGTTTCTTGATTTATCATATATACCTAATGACCAATCTTTATAAACAAAGTTATCATCTTCTAATCTACTATCGGAATACTTTATAAACTTTTCTTCTAGTGCAAAATCAATTAAACAATTTTTAATATCAAATATTTCTTCTTCAAAATATTTTCTGCAATATTTGTGCAATGTTTTAAATCTAGAAAAATCCTTTTCTGTATATTCTGGAAATGTAGCAAGAGTTCTATCTTTTGCGGTATCCACTGCTTTATTTGTAAAAGATATAAAAGCAATATTATTAGGATTAACTCCTCTTTTAATATGTCCCTTTAATACTTTTTCAATTAAAGTATATGTCTTTCCAGTTCCAGGCGGCCCAAATATCTTAACTGTCTTTTTGTATATTTGTTTTAACTTCTGGATTTCTAAATTTTCCTGTGTGGTAGTCATCGTCCATTTCACTTACATTGTTAATTTTTCCGTTGCTCTTTTTTATTGATTGATGATTAATAAACTTTGGCATAAGAGTATTCCAAACATTCTTAACACCTTTATGATATTCTAGCCTAGTGCAATTTAATAAACGTAATGCATCTACTGTAGAATTAAATACTTTACTCTTCTTATCTTTAAGCCACTTGTCTATTGTTGCTCTAGTAAAATAGCAAATGTTTGTTTTAGAATCTAATACGATATAACCGTCTTTTAATTTATCAAAATCATCTTGTTCTATTTTATCTTCAAAGAAATCTTTTAATGTTTGATATCTTTCATCTTCAACAATATCATTATAATTAAAATGTTCATTCTCTACAAATCTTTTCATTAATGCTGATAACATTACTTCATATGGATTTGGATTAGCTTTAGACTTAGGTAATGTTTTCCAAAATATTCCATGTCTCATTAATTTTAATCTCCAAGCTTTTTCATCAATCATATTTTCTGGTTGCATTACAATATGTTGTTTATCATAATCAAATTCATAGTAAGTTGTTTTTAAATCAAACGACTTCATAGGGTTTTTAAATTCATCTATGATCTGAGGTATTTCAGCTTGTATACCTAATGATCTAGTCATACATAGTTCTTTATTACATATAGGAGCTAGTTCTGGATGTTTACTTGGACATAAATAAAAGTATCCACCTTTTTTAACAGACTTTGCTGTATTCTCTACTTCTCTATCTTCTAATGGTATAGTAAATATTTCTCTATTTCTATTCTTACCTATTCTAACTAAATCTTCTAAAGTTATTAAAGGATTCTTTTTAGTCTCAAGTGTAAGTACGTTGAATAAAAAATTGTTTCTATTATTACCACTCCATTTCTCTTGTATTAATTTTTGTACACAAGGAGGATAGTTAGACCACTGTGCTTCTGGTTCATAGGTTGGAGTTTCAAAATTATTTAATTCCTGAATATTCATTTTCTTTTTATTTGCTAAAGCAATAAAAGATTGAAGATTAATCCCCATACCATTTTCTGCTATGGCATATTCAGATGTTAACTCAGCATTGGTATATGGCATACCAACAGCTTTGTTCATAGGGAACACTTCATTGGATAAAAAATATAAAGTATTCCATTTGTTTAATACTTTTTTAATATCATCAATGTTAGCCCAATCTTTTAAGAATAAAAATAAGTGTAAACCACCAGATTTAGATAATACTGGAATTAAAGGTAATTTTGAATTTGTAATTATATCTACATATTTCTTTGATGAATAATCTTGATAGTTTTTTGGATCAATATCTATACATCCCCAGATAGCTTTATCCTCCCTTTCTGGTTTAAGACCAATAACAATTTTACCATCAACATGATCTTTCCATATCTCCTCTGTTAGTGGCTTATGAATGGTTAAGTAATCTGCTTTTCTCTTACCCCTTTCATCCTTACCACCCGTTAGAGTGGCTTGGATGTATTGGGTATTGTTTCCAGCAAATAGTTCCGCTAGTTGCTTATACATAAATTAAAACGGAACTGATTCTGTATTACTTTTAGGTTGTTGTGTTTCCTCTTTACCGAAATCAACTTTACCAAAGATATCTGACTTAATAGCACTTTCATAAAATGCTTTAGTCATTTCTAATAGCTTGGCATACTGAGGATCGTTTAGGTATTTATTAAATTCAATTACCCAACCGAACCAATTGTTTCCAGAATTAGATTCTTTAGTTGTTATTAATTTGTAAGCTGTTGCCCAAGACGGAGGACAAAAGAAACCCTTAGACCCTTGTAGTCTTCTACTTTGCATCATAGAATTCCAAGTCTTAGATTTTTTCTTTTGAGTAGACTTCATAGCAATCAAAGCTGTTTCAATTGGATTGTAATCTTTATCCAATATGTAAACAAAGTGATTACCAGTATCTTCAATATAATTACCATTTGGTAATCTATCTTTATTGTCTTCTCCTCTTTTTGTGTCTCTCATAATAGCAGGATCTAAATGAATACCTACTGGACGACCTTTACTGTCTCCTCTATCTTTCCATTCATTAAATGTATTAATGTATAGACAAGGAACTACAATAATTCCGTCTTTACCTTTATACAAATTTCCTGTTGTTTCATTATAGATATCGCCTTGCTTTGCATTGGCGTTATACTTTCCACTACCCTCATCTAATACTTCTGAACTTGCATATAGTATTTTTAAGATTGGTAGTTTCGTGTCACGTGCTGTGACATACTCTGAACCCTGCCCAGCGGATGCTTCTAAATCCATTATGCTAGGTAGTGGTGCTTCTTTCTTTACAGCTACTTCAGTTTTTACTGAAGCAGGTTTTACTTGTGCGTTTGCCATGGTTACTCCTTCGTTGTTAGTTTTGTTTTATTCGCTGTATATATCCCGAACAAGTCTTCTGGTAATCCTTTGCCATCATTTATTTGCTCTTTAATGAAAGCCTTTAGAGTACCCGAATGTACTGTCGTAGATTGGAAAACATTATATCCTTTTGATTTTAATTGTGCAACTAGATTATTTGCTTCTAAATCTTGGTTCATACCAAAATCTAAAGATACATTGTTTTTTATTAGATCTCCAAAGTTATTCTCACGAAGCCAAGCGAATGCAGCTTCTTTTTTATCCTCAGAGATTTTACCATAGTAGTAGGGACTGACTTTTACTTCAGTTCCATCTTCTAGTTTTATCATAGATATACCTGCTGATTGCATTAAGCTAGGGATAGCATGTTCAGAAAGAAATTTTTCTTGCTCTTTAACCTTGTTTAGTTTTTCTTCAATCGTTTTTATTTCATTCTGAAGATCTATTAGCTCATTGCATTTTACAGCTATATCTTTTGCCATACTTGTATCAACCCTTATCTTGGTTGATTCTGCTTCTAAGTCCATAAAGACCTCCTATGAATATGCTTATATTTATTTATTTGACAATGTAAAGCGAAAAATGTAAAAATATTAATAATACTTTTTTAAGTATAGAAACACGAATGACGAAACAATTTGAATATAAAACTAAGCCCTTTGAACATCAAAGAGAAGCTTTAAAAAAAGGTGCAAAAGAAAAGAATTTTGCATATTTTATGGAAATGGGTACTGGTAAAACTAAAGTAGCCATTGATAATGCTGCATACTTATTTACAGTAAGTGAAGTAAATACAGTAATAGTAATAGCACCAAATTCTGTTTATCGTAACTGGGATAAAGAAATAACAGCGCATTGTTCTGTAGAACATACAATATCTATACATAAAGAACATGATAAATTTGATTACCAACATGAGAAATTAAACTTCTTTTTAATTAACGTAGAAGCATTAAGTCATCCTAGCGGTGTTCAAGCATTAGAAAAAATCATTAAACCAACTAAAGATAAATTAATGATGATAATAGATGAATCTACAACTATTAAAAATAAAGGCGCTAAAAGAACTAAAAATTTAATTAAGCTTGGTTTAGATGCTAAATATAAAAGAATACTTACAGGCTCTCCTGTAACCAAATCTCCATTAGACCTATATAGTCAGTGTGCTTTCTTAGATAAAGCATTATTAGGATTTACTTCATTTCTTACTTTTAGAAATAGATATGCAGTAATGAGATTAATAGATATGGGAGGTAGAGCAATAGAGATACCCCAGTACTATACTAATCTAGACGAATTAGAAAATAAACTTAAAACATTTTCATTTAGAGTTAAGAAAGAAGATTGTTTAGATTTACCAGAAAAAATATATCAAAGAAGAAGTTTACATTTAGGTAAAGAACAACAAGAAGTTTATAATAGATTAAAGAAAGCTGCCTTTGTTATATTACAAGATTCAGAAGTTAGCTTTACTAATAAGTTAACGGAGATATTAAGACTACATCAAGTATGTAATGGCTTTGTTAAAATGGATAACCAAGAAATAACTGTATTTGAAAATTGTCCTAAACTAAAAGAACTAATAGAAATAGTAGAAGAAGCTGATGGTAAATTTATTATATGGGCTAATTATATATACAACATAGAATCCATTATTGATAAATTAAAAAAGACATACGGCTCTGATAGCACTGTAAGTATATACGGAGCAATAACTCCAGAACAAAGACAAGAGGCTGTTAGACGTTTTCAAGAAGATGATAAGTGTAGATTCTTTGTAGGTAACCCAAGTACTGGTGGTTATGGCTTAACTTTAACTAAAGCATCTTATGTAATTTACTTTAGTAATAGTTATAATTTAGAAGTTAGACAACAATCAGAAGATAGAGCGCATAGAATAGGACAAACTAAAAATGTTCTTTATATAGATTTAGTTGCTGAAAAAACTATTGATGAATTGATTATAGCTGCTTTAAAAAATAAGATTAAGATATCCGCAGAAACACTTGGTGAAGTTATTAACAAGTGGTTGTAAATTTAATTTGACTTTGATTTAAATATAGATACTAATCTATATTAATAATGTCTTGTTATTTGGGCCACATGTGGTGGCCCAAATTTAATTAGGAAACAAATTCCCATTCAGATTCGTTATAAGGTATCATTACTTGATATCTATTTTAACACCTTCAAAATCTTTAGGTTCATTAAAACCAAATTTAATTTTAAGTAGACCATCTTTCATTTCAGCTTCATCAACTATTACATCTTTAGCTAACTCGAACTGTTTAAAAAATTTTCTAAACGCTAAACCTTTTTGTACATAGTCTATGTTTTTATCTTCTACTTTTCCCTCTACAGTTAAGATACCGTCTTTAACTTCTACAAGTACATTTTCTTTGTTGTATCCAGCTAAACCGATTTCTATTCCATATTTACCTTTTGTGTATTTAACTACATTGTAAAATGGGAATGATTGTGCTTTTGACCACGTGTCAAAAATATTTTCAAACGCATCATCAAAAAACTTTGTTGATCCGTTGAATATTTGCTTATTTAAATTATTGAAAACATCTAAGTTTGTCATAATTATCTCCTTTTGTTAAAGCAAGTTAATTGACCCACCCCTATGGTGCAGTCCTGTATATTATATAGTAATTAGTTAGAGGATTTCAAGACCTTATCACTAGGTAAGTTCTTTAAGGTCGTGTTCTCTATCAAGGAATTTATATTCTATTTTATGGATTGTAAAATCTTTTTCAATTTTATTACAAATAGTTTCTGGATTAAATTCTCCACAACTGTAAACATCAAATTGCATTAGTGCAGGATGAACTTCATCCCATACGTGCATTACTATGTGTGATGTTTCTATAATAGCAGCGCCAGTGATACCACGGTTGCCTATCATATTAGAATATTTAACATATGGACCCATCATTACTTTCATTCCAATTTCTGTAATGAAGTCATTTAACCAACGCCTAAGAAACTCCTCGTCCATCGGTGGGCGATAGACTTCAGCACGAACAATTAAATGTTTGTGAACAAGTAAATTATTATCCATTGACTGACATTGTATGATATTTTTGAACTCTGTCAAACCACTTGCCCTCATATTCTAAAAGTTTTTTTTGATCCATTTTAAATTGCTGATATACTCCATCCTTAGTACAAATACAAATCAGACCCTGTTCTATGTTTCCATAGTTCTTTTTATGAGCAAGAGAGTAGGCAGCGATTTGATAATAATAATCTTCAATCCAATCTTCTCTTTTTAGTTTATTTGCTTGTTTAAAATCTATAATAGTATCCTTGCCATCAAAGTTACCCACAAGGTCTGTGGATCCTGCCCACTGATCATTATAAGCAAGGCTAACCTCATTTCCATATATAATCTTTAATGGTTCTAGATTCTCTATGATCTTATGGGCCATAATCCTTGATTGAGCCCCTTTAGAGCTTAGGTTTAAGTATCCAACACCGTTCATATAGTTCTCAAGAACATAATGCATCTCCGTGCCTCTATTAGCGGCCTGTGTGGTTATAGCTTGAGCTTCTTGATAACCTATTCTAGCTCTCCAAGCATCTAAGGAAGCCTGCTTTTCTTTGGAAGATGTCTTTGACAATATTGTAGTAACGGATGGAACTTTCTTTTCCCCAACGAGATAGGTCCGTGGGCCGTGGTCATCGTCTCTTAAATATTTAGTGTATTGGTATTTGTCCACCCTTGTAAAGTCAGTGACAATAAAACTAGTATCTTCTCTAATAAGTTTCATACCACTTATTAGATTAACTATTGGTAATGGTCAATTATTATTTAATTAATTTAAAGGCTATTGCAAGAAGCGTAAGGATTAATGCTCCCATACCACCGATCATAGACCAAAGGATCTTGTCTACTTTCTTTTCTATTTTATAGATAGCACAACTCATATGCTTTAGGTGATTATTTTTAATTATAGCTATATCTTTTTTTAAGTTATCTACTCTACTATATAAGTCTATCATATGATCTTCTAATCGTGATTTTATAATTCTTTTCATAATCTACCAAACAAGTTAGTATATTGATTAATACGTTCTTGAGGAATATTAGTTATTTTACCACTAGCTCCAGAAGTAACTTGAGTTTGTACTGGTTTTAAATTAGCTGTTGATTTAACTGGTTGTGCTGCAGCTTGTGTTGCTTTTTGTTCAGTTACAGCTTTAGATATATTTTCTCCAGCTTTATTTTTTTCAGAAGTACCTGCAGATTTTTTAATCATTTCTAAATATTGATTAGATAATTGTGCTGTATCATTATCACTATTACCAGCAATAATTCCCATTTTTCCAAGATGTTCTGCTACACCATCTAATCCTTTATTGCCCGCAATTTTTGTTCCTGATGCAATCCATTCTAAAAATTTTGGATTAGACATTATTTTTAAAGCAGCTGCTCCACCGTAACCAAATATTGGAATACCTAATAAAAACATAGGATCACCTGTTCCAGCAGCTAATCCAGCTCCTGCTCCTACCACAAGTCCTGTTCCAGCTGTACCTTTAGTAACTGTTGAAGCTAAATCTTTAAATGGGTTTTGTAGTTCAATATAACTTGCAATTCTATTAATTTCTTTTAATGAATTATTTAAAGTTTTATAACCTTTACCATTACCACCAAATAATGCTTTTTTAGCAGAATCTTCCATAGCGCCATAGTTATCCAAAAATACTCTTGTATTAAAAGTATTAGTTCTACCGAATGCTGCAAGTTCTCCTTTAACTGGAGCTGATCCTAATCTATCAATAACAGTTGCTACTAAAACTTTATATTCATCAGGAGTTAATGCTTTTTGTAATGCACTGATTTGAGAAGCGCCTGTTTTTGATTTATTTATTAAACTATTAACTAATCCATCAACATCTGCTTTTTTAGCAATTGGTTCTAAAAAATCGTCTATTAATTTTAAATTAGTTTGATACCAACCGTCTGTCTTTTTCATTAAAGTTAATGCTCGTTTATCAGGAAGATTTCCTACAGCATTTTGAATATCTCTTGATAGTTCTCCATATAATTTTTTATAAGTAGCTCTTGGAAGAGGATCTATAAGAACTGGATTACCTAATTTTTTTCCTATCTCTGTTCTAAGTATTCTTGCTTTTCCATAATTAATAGTTCCTTCTTCTCCAGCATCTTTAACCAAAGCAGCATACATTTTAGATAATTTTGGATCATTTAAAACTTTATTTAAATTAGGAAAAGAAACGTCCCCTACTTCTTTTTTTAAAAACCCAAATGTATTATTTAAACTAACAGTAGTATTTTTACCTATAATATCATCTAAAGCACCGTACTTAACAGTTGCTTGATCTCTAAATCTTTCAAAAAATCCAGATCTATTAGTAATACCATATTCAGTATCTCCTAAAGGTAATCTTCCTGGTCCTCTTTCTTTTATTAATCCACGTTGTACTATTTTAGATGTAACATCTCCTGGAATTTCTGTTGTTGGAATTTCTAAATTTTTAGTTACAATTTCTCCAAATCTTTTACCTAAACTATTTTGTGCTGCTTCTGCATTTGATCTTAATATTGGGGCTGCAAATGGAACGTTAGCAAATGTTGTTTCAAGTGTATCTACTACTTTGTTATCTGTAATTTGTCCAAATGTAGGACGTGTGTCATATTTTTGAAATAGGGTTAACTTATCTTTCATATTTAATTCAATACCTTTATCAATTTTATCTGTTAGAGATAAAGAATTGTAAGCTGCTTTTCCTTCTGCAGCGGGAACACCTAATACTTCAGCAGTCTTTGTATAAATTGCTTTTTCAGATCCTCCTTTTAATAAATATTTAGTTCCACCCAGTACTAATGGAAGAGCTGCTTGAGACAGTGATCCTAAAGCAAATTCTCCTAATCTTTCTTTTGCGTGATCTGTTAAAGATCTATCTATTTCAGTACCCGCTAATCTTCCTAATTGTTCTATAAGTTCTGTACTACCCGCTAATCCAGCTCCTGAAGCTGCAATAACAGCCCCTGGTCCACCAGGAGCAGCTGCAATTGCTGCTGCAGTAGAGCCTACAATACCAGCTATATCTCTAGAAGCATCTATTACATCTTTAAAATTTTTTTTTGATTTATCATCTAAAATAAATTTTTTATTATTTACATCTGTAACAATAAAATTAGTAGGATCATATTCATCTTGTTTTACATCTTTAAAAAATTTTTTTAATGTTAAAAATTTAGAATCTAGGTTTGGCGCTGCCGCTACAGCAAATCTTATTTTAGCATCTACTTCAGGTAATTTATAATACCCAGTTGCTGGATCTATATCGCTTTCAGCAACACCCGATGGTGTTTTAGCATAAGTTGCTTTTATCTCATTTATAAAATCAAACTCTTCTTTAGTGATTTGGTCTCCAGCTATTTCAATGTTTAAGCCTTCAACATTAATAACTTTACCCATTATTGTTTAACGGTTGATGATTTTTTAGGCCTCCAAACACCTGCTTTAGGATCTAAAGCGTGTGGTACTCCTCCATAAAATTTAATCTTTTCTCCATCAATAGTTAATACATTTGGATCTTCTTTAACTGGAATTCCTGCTGCAGCAACTTGTCCTTTAACATAACCAGGAGATTCAAAGAAAGTTAAGCCGCCTTGTTCAATAAAAGCTTTTGCTCCTTTTGGATCAATTCTATTAATTAAATTAACTTTATCTGTTTCTATACCTTTTCTCATTCCTCTTATTTGTTCTAATAATGCTGCTTGATCAGTTGTTGTAACACCACCAGCTAAAGCATCTTGAAATCTATTAAACTCAGAATCTGTAACCGCAGCACCTGATTGATCTTTTAATCTAATGTTAATTACATTTTGAAGTTTTGCTCTTAATATTTTTCCTTCAGTACTAGGAAGAGGATTTCTTCCACCGATAGGACCAATACCTGGTAAATCTCCGCCTTCTCCTTTTTGTGCAAGAGTTTGTAAATATTCTTCTAAATCTCTTAAAGCACCATCTGTTGATCTAATATTAAATTTTTCTAATTGTGTGTTAATTTCTTTATTTGAATCACTTACTTTAAATACTTCTTTAGCAATACCTGTTACAGCACCATCTTCAACATTTAATAAAATTTCATCTGCTGCACTATAACCTAAACCTAACTTTTCAGCCTCTGTTGCTTTTTTAATTCCTTTTGCAGTTGTTTTCTTTTTACCTTCAATTTCAGCCATTTTTAAACCAATAGCTGGTATTTGAGATACACCTTCACCAACAGCACCAAATAAAGAAGACAATGCTGATTCACCTGGTCTTTGTTTTGCTTGTAATAATTGAGCAGCAATAGGAGCAAGTAAATAACCTAATTTTTCTCCTTCAGTAAAAGTAGAGCTGCTTGTTGAAACTTCTCCACCTTCAGCTAATTTTAAAGTAGCTATACCGCCTTCATTAAATTTTTTTGGTTTAATCTCTTCAACATATTTCTCGCGAAATAATTTTCTTGATAAAATTGTATCCATTATTTTTTAGCTGCAATGTTATAAGCCGCATATGCTCCTAAACCAGTACCTACAGCTTGAGCCAGTGGATTAGATCCAGGAGCCGTGGTCGCTGTTACGGAACTCTGCGTAGTTGGTAAGTTAGTCATTATATTCTTTAAGAATTCTGTTCTTTGATAAGGTTCATAAGCTTGTTGTAATTGCGTCTGTCTTGAAGCTTCTAAAGCTTGTTGTCCAAGTTGTTGTTGTATTCCACCAGCTTGTAATAAACTTTGTATATCACCTTGTTGCATTGCTTGTTGTTGAGCGCCTGCTCCAAGTAAAGCTTGTCCAGCACCTAATCCAACTTGTTGTTGTTGCTGTGCCGCTTGTAATGCAGTATTGAATCCTTGTTGTTGAGCTTGTCCTATATTTTGTTGTGTTGCTCTTTGTAGTTCAGCTCTTTGCACACCTTCTCTTCCACCACCAAATGCACCAGCATTAACTGCTTGTGCGGATAATTGATTTTGTTGCATGCCTGCTTGTCTATTAATTTCATCTAATACATATGATTGATATGGATTATAAAATTGAGAAATGTTTGGTCCAGCAGCAGCTTGTTGAAGACTAGCTATACCTTGTTGTGCAGCCTGTTGACCAACACCTGTTTGACCAGCCATACCAAATCCAGTTTGTTGTAATTGACTTGGTGCAGCAACTTGTATTGCTGGTAATGAAATTGGTTGTTGTGCTAACTTTGCTGCTTCATCATATAAAGCGAGTTTACGTGCTTCAATCTCTGGAGCTTCTCTTACTGTTTGTACAGCAGTTGTGTTAGCAGGTACTCCGCCGCCACCGCCTCCGCCTTTACCCATATAATTTTTCCTCTGTTAATGGAAGTTCGTAAGTAATCCAACTTGCTCTAACTCCATTGTTTGAAAATATTTTAACCCAACCTGGTCTTCCGCTAGATTCAATACCATCACAATTCATATCAATTGCAAATTTTCTTAATTTATCTAACATAGGTTGTTTCCATTCTTTTAAATCATATCCACCTGTAAAGTGCATACATAAGAATTTCTTTTGAGGATACTCAGTAATGTTTGTTACAACAGCTCCTTTATAAACACCATCAACACATATTACCCATAAATGATAATTTCTGTGCATGATAGCATCATAAATATTTTGTAAATTATATCTGCCGTAAGTATATTTTACGGACTTCATTAAATGATCTTTAACCTTTGGCCAAAACTCATTTAGGTCTTTAGGTAATATTAAACTTGTTATAATCATATTAACTCTTTTTGTAATTCTACGTTTTTAACTTTCCAACCATATTGTTTTACTATCTTACTCCAACCTGGTCTAGCTAGTATACATAATCTTTTACAATCGTTTTGTATTGCAAAATTTTCAACCATGGATACCATCTCGTCTTGCCACAATTCTCTTTTTTCTCCAGTTAAAATGATACCTTCTAACTGTCTTAAATTAGGCTGGTCCGTGATCCGTGTAACGAGGCAACCAAATACTTTCTGTTTAAGCCCGTCATCTGAACCAAATACCAAGAATAATTGCATGCTACCATCAATTAAAGAATCTTTAATATGATAAGCACTGTAAGCGCCCCCTGAGTACTTTAAAGATTCTGCAACCATAAAATTTACTAATGGCCAAAATCTTTCTACATCTGTGTTATGGATGTGAAGGACGTCTACTCGTTTCTCAATTAGTCTTTCTGCTTGCATCTAATAAATCAAATATTCTTTTAAATTTAGCTTGTTGATCATAGAAGTACGAAGCACCTAATTTTCTCATTTCTTTCATATTATTTGGTGATGCACCTGCCATAATCCCAGCACCTAAAACAGCATCAGTACGAGACACAAATTCTCCATCTGCTAATTGTGCAAGAATAGTATCTGTATCTTTTTCACCTGTACCTGATCCATCTTCCACGTATCCTGAAGCTCTAATGTAGTTATAGACATCATTCTCATCGTGTGTAATTTTTGATGGCATGTAGTTAACTCCGCCAACTGCAAATCTTGGTAATGCATTTACAATACCACCTTGATTAAATGTGTACATAGAACCTTGACCATAATTATATGGACTCATTGATGTATAAGTTGGTTTAGCTGTATTTCTTAAATTTTTTAAACTTTCTGATTGTTCTGCGTAAGCTTTTTTATATTCTTCATCTGTGTATCCAGCTTTTTCTGGTTCTGGTGTATCTTGAAATGCTGCTGCAACTGTAGGTAATGCAACTGCTCCTGTAATTAATTTTTCAGTTGGTGAAAGAGCTTGGTATCCTGTTGCTGGTACTGCTGCCTGCGCAGGTACTGCTGCTTGATACGCTCTCTCTGGTTGTAAAAGAGCTCCTGTAGTTTTATCTGTTATAGCTTCTCTGTAAGTTTGTTCAGGTATTCCTGTTACTGCTGGTGTTCCTGGTGAACCATATAAAGAACTTATACCTTGTCCAACTGCTGTTTGTCCGAACTGACTCATAATTCCTGTGTTACCTGCTGCTGATGTTGCAGCATCGTAAGCTAAAGAATTTGCAGCGTTTGCACTTGGCCCAAGAGATCCTAAAAAAGATCCTTCTTGTCCTAATGTAAAACCTTTAATACCTAAATCAGCTCCTACTGAAGTAGCGGAAAGAGCTTGTGCTCCTGTAGCCGCTAGTAATGCGTCTCGAAATGATTTACCTGTAGATTGTCCTCTTAATTTTTGTACGCCAAATACGGCTAAAGCGATTGTAAATGGATCCATATTTTTAATTTAGTTAACTAAATGTTATTATAACTAATTAATGAAATATGTACAATATCGTTGCTATTTATCTGATTTTTCTAGGTCTTTAGGATCTATATCACTATTGATAATAGTGCCTGGTACTTCAGCTTTATCTTCTGTAACTATAAATTCATCAATTAATCTACCTGTATAACCAAATTCTCCATAATGAGATATGTATTCATCAACTAAAGCATACATTTTAATACCAGCATGTTTAGCTAATTTACAGAAATAAAAGTCTTCTCCAGTATAAGTTTTTTCATTTGGATCCCAATAGGTATCAAAGAAATTATACATGTTTTCTCTTTCAACTAATTTACCATCAATTAATGTATGTTGTTTAATTGTAAACTCTGGGTATTCTTTTATTAATTTTTTAATAGCTTCTCTTTTAATTAACATAAATCCAGCAGGTCCTCTTTCAACTTCTATAAAACCATTTTCAATTTTTATGTTTTTAGAATCTGTAATAGACATTGTATATTGATTACCTAATAACATTGGATCTAGTGTAGAACCAGTTTCAATTTTCTTTTTAATTTTTTCAAAGTCTATAGATTTAATTGGATAAGGAACCATACAAATATCTTTGTCATAGTTAACCATTTTTTCAAACATTTTATATGAATATGCAATATCAGAATCTACAAACAATAAATGAGTACACTGAGAAGATAAAAAAGCAGATACACATAACTGTCTCCCCTGTGTAACTAAACTACTTTTCATTACCTGAAACATTATAGGTATTTTTCTAACGTAACATTCTTTTTGAAATTCTAATGAAGCTTTAAAATAATGAATTGAAACCTCTGAATGAACTGGAGTACCTACAAATAATCTTATATCTTTACTTGATGCCATTTAAAAAATTTTCCCAATTTCCTTTAATAATGTCCCAATGATAAAACTGTTTATAGTATTGCATTTGAAACTTTAATTTATCTTCTTCTATATTATTTAATACTTCAGGTAAAGACTCTATTACATATGTAAATTGATTTGCTAGTTTCTTCTTGTCTTTTAGATAAGGTATATAGATTGGAAAATCTGCGCAGGTCTCGTATAAAGCACCGAGGTCCGTGGTCACTGCTACGAGTCCACAGGCTAACGCTTCAATGGCCGCGATACATGAAGTTTCTTCCCAAGTATTAGGATAAACAAATACATCATAGGTATGAAGTATTTTTACTAATTCATCGTGATGACAATAACCTTTATAATTAACATTCTTTAGATTTCTAGCTTTATCATACAAAGGTTTGTATTGATCATCAGCTTGTTCTTTGAATTGATCCCCATATATTTGTGTGCTTGAATATACATCTAGTTCTACTTTATCAGATTTAACTAATTCCATAGCATCTAATAAAACATCAAGTCCTCGCCAAGGAGTTGAAGTATAAACTAATTTAATTTTATCTTTACGTTTAAAATCTTTTTTTAATACTAGATCATCAGTAAATCCATTCTTAATGACTAAAGATTGATCTGTTGGAATATCAAAGAAGTATCTATACTTCTCATATACCCAATGAGAATTGAATACATACCAATCATATTTACCGTGATTTAATTTGTTCTTAAACCAAGGATGAAGATTAGGTTGATCGTAACTGTTTTGAATCCATAGAACATTAGTTTTATCTATAACTACAGGACTTCTTTCTGGTACGGATAGTTCTAATTTAATTTTAGAAAATAAATCTTTAGATACGTATTTTTTTAAATACGCTAATTGTATTTCAGTTCCACCAAACGGCTGCATTATTTAGTTTTACCAATAACCTGTAAAGATGCAACTGTTATTTTTAAATCTCTTTGTAAATCTTCTGCTTTAGTAGGCGTACTAGGGTCAGCCACATCTGCATGAAATTCATCAATAGTTGCGTATGTTTGTCCTGTAATTTTATTTAATATTGTTTCTTCTGCTTTTGCAGGAAGAACTGGAACCTCTACCCCATCTACTATTATTGTTTTATAATCCATAAACTTTAATATATACTATTATCGTCTACCTTGTCCACGATATTCTTTATGGTCATTTCTTTTATTTGGACTTTTTGAGTGTCTGCCTGGTCTTTTTTTATTGGTATGCTTAACAAAGGCTCCTGAACCGTTACTTACTTTTCTAGCCATTCTGATTTTTTCTACTTAATAAAGCATAAGAAATTTGTCCTGATACTACATTAGATACATTAGCTTGAAAAGTTAAATAATCACTTTCTTCTAATACTAAAGTATTATGTACAGCATTATCATGAGAATCTGCAGCTACTTTGACATGATAAAATATAGCACTTCCATTAGTTTTATTTAAATAAAAATTACAATCTACTGTATTATTATGTATATTTGAAACACTAATTTCTTTTACAATTGTTCTAGTTGTTGCATTAACTGTAAGTGTGGTAGTTAAATTTGTTGTGGCTAATCTATAAGTTTGACTTTTATATTCTATTGTCATTCTGCACCGCTTCCAATTAAAAACCAGTTAAATGCTTGTAGCTCTTCATTTAAATCTTCTTGAAAAGTTGTATTTAATTGATTTTGTAAAGTTTCTAATACTTGATTAATTTGTCTAAAGTTATCAACAGTATAAGGTTCTCTAGGTTCTGGTATGTATAAATTAATTTTTGCCATTAATTATATCCTAAAGCTTCATCTGTATTGATACCGTCTGGATCTGCCAATATATCAATCCTACGTACTTCTGTAACATTAGGAGTATCACTTAAGAAATAAGGTTTAACTTGATTTATATTATAAGAAGATATGTATTCTTTTTGTTGAATACCATTACTCCCAGAAATAAGATAATAAAATTTATATGTAGCCATAATTATGTTTGAGGGAAACTACCACCAAGACCATCTTGTTGTATATCCACTCTAAATATTCCGTAGCGCCAGTTATCATCTATAGCATCACTATCTATTCTAATACTAGCAAGTCTTCCTCTAGCGCGAGTATCTACTTTATCAGTTGATGTGTCTATTGTAAATGGTCCTATAAATGTCTCTCCTTTAACAGTTGTTGTATCTGCAGGATATGATCTTAAATAAATAGTAACGTCTGCACTTCCTTCTAAGTTTTTAAAATCTGGTATAAATCTTCTAATCTTTAAGAAATACTCTCCATTACCATCCTGATCTATTTCAAAGTCTCCTGATCTAACATAAGCAGCTATAGCGTTAGTTGTAGTTCCACCTGTATTTATAATTTCGTTTTTACCTTTTTCTTGAATGAAATAATAAGAAGCTCCAGCTGTTGCTCCATTAATAGTTGGTACTGTTGGTGTAGCTGTTGTATCATATTTAGTTGCATATGGAAATTTAAATACTTTAGAATCTTCATATGTAGTTCTAGCTAAATCTCCAGTAACCCATGAGTTTTCTTCATAATTGAGCGTAACTACTCTATCTATATTTGTTACTCCCGCTTTACAATAGAACCAATTTATTTCTGTATATAAAGTATTTAATCCACAATATACTTGTGAACCTTGTGAAAAGTTAATTCCTAAATTGTCCGTACCTAGAGTTTTAAATACAAAGTCTTCTACTAAACAAGATACATCACTAACTGTTCCATCAAATTTAAAAAATCCTCCAGAATCACCCATCCACCAAACAGCTCCGTTTACGAACGCTAAAGCATGTTTACCAATAAGTCCACAATTAGAACCTACTTTTCTTATACTGAATGTATAAGGAGGCCCTACAAATTGAATTGTATAAGCTGCAGTATCTGTAATAACTAATATATAATCTTTTGCTCTTACGGCACCAACAATAGTTGTACCGTCATCTAATCTAAATGTACCCGCTGTATTTGTAGAAGTTGGTACATAGTCTTCAATATCTTCTTGATCAGAAAATCTTATAAACATTGGATCTTGAGTATTAGGATTTCCAATAGCTGTTTCTGTTCCTAAATGTAATAAATGTCTATCTCTATCTGATACTATAGTTTGAATAGTAGCTGTCGGGTTATTTGGAATTAGTGTTGCTCTGTTTGCAGTTCCAGCACCACTTGCTGGATACCAAATAAATGTCTTGCCGTTTTTAACAGTTGCAATTAAATTTTCTCCAAAGTTATCTAATGACCAATCGGCTGCATCAATGGTTGCATTAGAAGTTGTTCTTGGTGTTCCCCACGTAGATAAACCCCAAGTACCTGTTCCCCAACCATATCCTAATGATGCAACTAATGGACCTGGATTAACATAAGGTGTTGTAGTAGCTGATCCTTGAGAGGACATTCCTGTTCCTGTTTCAGTTACAGCCATTGTTATTGTAAATGTTCCACTTGTAGGAGTTGAAATAATTTCAAATGTATTTGTTGTAAAATCAGAAGCTACAAAACTAGTTACTCCACCACCTGGTAATGTTACAGAAGTAAATAAAATGTATTCTCCAATTTCTAAATTATGTGAAGCTTTATTAACTGTAACTGTTTTAGATCCTGTTGTAGATGTAAATGTACAGCTTGTTAATGTTCTGTCTGTATCTAAAGGTGTAATATCATATAAACTATCTGCATCGTAAACATATAAACATTTATTAGTTCCGAGAGCCGCGTAACGTCTGCCAGTTAAATCGGTCCACGACCATTGTGCTCTTGCAGCGCCAGCTATTAATTTATCTGTAATCTGTTCCCAACCCCCTAATTTTTCAGGAGATCCATATCTAAATCTAACGTTATTACCATCAATCCATTCGCCCATAGCTTGAGAAGCAGTGGCTTGTTTATTAAACCCTGATTTTAATGGTATCTTAACTAAAGGCATATTCGGTATTTTATACTAAAATACCTCACTAGTAAATTAAGAGCCTAATTTCTTCCACGTTGCAGGACTTGGTATATTGTGCTCTGATACAACATTAGGTTTCATTGTTAGCATAATATCACCAGAAATTGATATTCTAGGTTTATTAGTAGTGTTTACTTGAGTTTCATGAAATATCATACTTGGAAATACAATCAAGTTTCCTGTTTTAGCTGGGTAGATTGCACTTGCATAATTTACTTCTGTAAATTTACTAAAGTATTCTTTTCTTACTGGAATGTTTAATCCAATTTTACATAATTCATCATCTAGGAATACTAAGTCACCTTGTTCTTCTGCATAAGGATAATAAACAAAACTATAATGAGAAGCCATGTGTCTATGCGAATGAATATACTGATCTTTAACAGCAAACGTTGCCCAAGCCTTAGTTATATAAACCTCTAATAATTCTAAACTAAGATGTTGGGTTTCTAATGCTTCTATTATCTTTGGTTGAATTGCATCAAATAACTTTTTAAATCTTTCATCACGGTGGATACCATCATTTATAGATTGTAATTCATGTGGTTTAATGTCCGTAGTCCGTGCATACTGAATATTGGTCGGTGTAATTTCTTTATTAATTAATGGAATTATTTCTTCATTAATTTCTTTAAAATTATCTAAAGCTGTAATATAAATAGCTTTACCAAACCACTTGGATATATTGCCCATTACTAATGAATATACTTTATTTAAATAAAGTCAATTAAGAAACTCTTAGAAATCTGTATACAATTTCACCGTTTCCACCAACAGCACCCAGTGTACAAAAACCATATCCTTGATTACCATATTGAGCTCCACCACCGCCACCTCCAGAACCTCTTGTTCCTGCAGTAGCGTTAACGTTTTGTCCTTGAGGAGATCCTGCTCCTCCTGAAATATTTCCTGCATAAGAGGCTGCACCAGTACTTCCACCTATTTGACAGTTATCTCCACCACAATTTCCATTATTACCACCATCTGCTCCATTACCTGATTGATTAAAAGTTCCTACAGGTCCACCTGTACATGTTGAAACAGTTACAACAACACCTGATTGATTAAAAGATCCAGATGTAATTGCAGTTCCTGAAATAGTTGAAATTCCAGCAGTTCCTGCAGTATTAGTTCTAATTGGACCTTGACCACCTCCACCTGTTCCAGATGCTCCGCCTCCACCTGTTAATGAAAATATACTTCCTGTTGTAGATCCTGATAATGAAGTAGTATTACCAGAACCAGCTGTACCATTTAATTTACTAGTATTTGTACCACCGTATGTTCCAGCATTTAATGTTAAAGTTTCTCCAACAATAACTGAAAATATTTTATCTGATATATAAGCACCCGATCCACCAGCAGCTCCTGCTGATTCTCCACCTGCTTTATCATAATCACAACCTATATTACCACCACCGCCGCCACCTACAGCTGCTTGAACATGAATAGCATTAGCTCCAGTTGGTACTGTTGTAGTTGTAGAAGTTCCTGTAACTGTTACAAATGATGTTGCTTGAAATGCAATAAATACTGTTTTCCAATTTCCAGATACGTTAGCATATCCTTCATCAACGGATTTCCAAGTTCCAGATACCTTTCCTGAAATATCTGTAACTGTTTTGAATGTACCCGAAACATTTGCTGAAGTTACGGTCATATTTAATTAGGCTGTATATTTAAACCAAAGATCTCCATCAGCTCCGCCTGCTGGATTAGATGTACTAATTGTAAATTTTCTAAGTAATTTATTAGCTGTTACTGCATCGTTTGCAATTTTATCAGAAGTAACTGCGTTAGAAGTAATTTGTGTTGCTGTAATTGCACCATCTGCAATTTTAACTGTTGTAACTGCTGTTGCATTAATTTTAGCTGAAGTAATAGCGCTATCATCTATTTGTGCAGATCCGATAGTTCCACCTAAGTTAGTTAAACTAACTCCATTAATATTTGTTCCATCTGAATAAGCAAGATATGCTTTACCGTTTTCTGTAGTAAATCCTGATCCAGAAGTTGTTTTAAAAGTTAAACTATACGCACCATGAGTTACTGAATCTTTTACAACGTAAAATTTTTCAATACCATCTGGTAAGTTAACTGTAGAATTTGCTGATAATGTTCCTGTAAGTTCAAGCACCATATTTCTAGCATTAGAAATAGTTGCATTAGACATTGCTAACGTTGTAGTTGTTGAGGTTAAAGCAAGTGATTGATAACCTGCAACTGCTTGTTGTATTAAATTCCAATTAGAGTTAGTTTTATCTCCCCATGTGTTAGAGGCTTCCCCCGTAACCATTAACTCTAGTTTAAGATCTGTAGAATATGATGATGGCATAATTAAGCTATTATATTAGTTTTAAGCCGCAATATCAACCACCGACCAAGTACTAGTTGTGTTGGTACTTACTGTTGCCCATGTATTTGTAGTGTTTATATCAACCACGGCCCAAGAGATAATCAAAGGAGAGTTAACATAAGTTGTCATTTGTACTCCAGTAAGCTCTACACCAATACTAATTACTACTGTTCCTGTAGTTGTATTTAAAGATACTCCTGTAACATTAACATCTATGGATACTGTACCTTGAGCAGTTCCAACTGTAGATTGTAATAAGTTAGTTGATAAAGTTACATTAGCATCAGCTATTGTATTTTCATCACCTAAAGCAACTGTTAATAAATTAGTAGTAGCATCTACTATAGCGTCTGCATTAACCACTACAGTATTAACTGTAGTTTGTAGTAAGTTAGTTGATACCTCTATTAAACTTACTGCTTGAGCATCTACACTATTAACAGTTGAATTTAATTGTTGTCCTGTTAAAAATTCTGCAAATGCAATATCAATTTCTACTACATTAACTGTAGATACGAGAGCTGCTTCTGCTCCTGTAGCAATATAAACATTTCCTCCAGCTTCAATTGTTACACTATCAATAGTGAATTGGATTAAATTTGTGCTTACATTAATTGCAACATCAAAATTAAGATCTACGTTACCTTGGAATATATTTAATAAGTTTGTATCTAAATTTACTGTTGCTGTACCTATTAAAGATAAATCACCAGATGTAATAGTTAATAAATTTGTAGAAATTTGTACATCTACATCTACAAAAGTAGAAACATCTGATATGGCTGTTACAGCACTAACCCCCGTAAGCTCAACGGTTTGATTTATAATACCTTCTGATGAAAAAGGTGCTTCTGCAAATGCTGTTGCGCCAAAAAACATATAATAATCCTATAATGGGAAGGGTTGGTGTATAGGTGGAAGACCCCTCCCAATATAGAATTATATCATATTGTTAATGATGCCTAAAGTATTAGCTCTGTTAAATTCTTATTGTTACCAATAGTGCCTTTAATAAATACATTAAAAGCTAGACTAATTCTTGTATTATCTCCTTCTTTAGTTTCAACCATATGAGTTAAAGAAGATGGAAATAATATAATATCTCCTGTTTTTACAGTAAACCACCAAGTTTCAGAATTGTATAAATTCCAATCTTTAGTTTCTGGTTTAATAGCTTGATATGAATCTTTTTTAAAGAATTTTATTTTATCAAATTCTTCATGACAATTAACATAAAACACTCCTGATACTAATGAATTAGGATGCTCATGTTTATGATGATATTGATTTGTTTCAGTATAATTTAACCAAGATTGTGTAATAAAAGGTGTCACTGCATCTGTATAAGATAATACTTTTTTAAAGTAATCTTCTACTCTTAAATATAAATCTTTTTTTAATGAACTAAATACTTTTTGGTTTAATATATAATTATCATTAGAAGTAATATTACCTTCGTTTTTGTAAAAATCTAATTTTGTTTTATCAATAAATGATAATTCTTTTTTAGTAAGTTCTCTGTCTAGTTTTGACATATAGACAGGTATTGGAAATATTCCGTTTATTGTGGATTCAATCATTAGGATTGATTATACTAAATTAAGATTGTTGTAAATCCCAATTTTTAGTAGTTTCATTCCAATTATATTTTTGGCTATCTGTTGGATAAGCAACTGGAGCTTCCCATAAACAAGTATTTTCATTTAATACCCAACTATTATAAGGCTTAGGTGGAATGAAAGCATCTCTTGTTTGATCGTATTGATAACCTATTCCTGCAAAGTTTTTTCTAAAGTTTCCATTATAAGAAGTTTGTTTCCAAACATCTCTTGTATTATAAAGTTTATTAATAAAATCTGAACCAGCTTGTTCAGTTATTGCAATATCATTAGATACTACGATTACTTGTTCAACTATATTTCCTACTCCTAATTTTGCAAAGTGTGCCATAAATTATCCTGTGTAAGTTCCTGATGCGTTATAAACTAATATTGTGTCTGCACCTGATGTTGTAACTGTTGGAGAACCTGTTGTTGTTCCTGAATAATTAGTTGTTGGCATACGAAGTATTACTACTCCTGAACCGCCATTTCCAGTTCTTACTGGAGAAGAAGTGTCCCAAGTTCCTCCACCTCCACTTCCTGTATTTGCTGTACCATCTCCACCATTAGAACCAGGAGAATGAGTATTTGAAGCTGCTCCACCACCACCAGAACCGCCTGTTCCAGCAGTATTGCTAGTAGCATTACCACCTCCTCCTCCTGCTCTTGTAACAGATGAACCTGTAATTGTAGAAGCTACACCATTACCACCATTTCCAGCAGTATTAGTACTAGCATTTCCACCAACAGCAGAAGCACCTCCCCCACCAGCACCAGCACCAGGTACACCAGTACCTCCAGCATAACCTTGATTTGCTGTTCCAGAGCCACCAGCTAAATTTGAACCAGAACTACCAGCACCACCTCCTCCACTTCCTCCCGAAGTTGCTGTGCTTGGAGAAACATTATATCTTCCACCTCTACCACCAGCAGTAGATGTTATTGTTGTTATTCCTGTACCTGATATTGAAGAATTGTTACCTGCATTTGAATCGCCAGAAGTTACACCTGCACCACCTGCACCTATTGTTACTGTATAAACTGTTCCTGGATTAAATGTTAAACTTGATTCTGCACTACCTCCTCCACCAGAAGAACCATAAGTAGCATTAGAAGAACGATACCCACCAGCACCTCCTCCACCACCTTGGTCATATCCTCCAGCACCACCACCTGCAATTACCAAAAAATCTGCGGAATAAGTTTGTAATGTTTCATTAGTTACATCATCGTCTGATATTGGAATCCAACCTTGTGTTGATCCTGAATAAACTAATTGTACTGATTGCCCAGCAGTATTATAAACTGGGTTTGGTGAAGTATATCCTTGAAATTTTAAAGAATTTTGATTTAAAGTTAAAGCGTTTGTTCCCCATGTTCTATAAAAATCTGAAAGTATAATTGTATTTCCAACAGAAGCTGAAGCTGGTAGAGTTACTGTAATAGTTGCCGCTGATGTATTTACAAAGTAACCTGTATTAACCGCTACTGTCATAGCAGAAGTAACTACAGTTGAAGTCCAAGAAATTCCACCACCTAATAAAGTAGCTCCTGATGCAACTGCAATAGTTTGTCCTGATGTTCCTAATGTAATAGTTGTAGCATTAGTTTGTGTAATTAATGTTGTAGAATTTGTATTTTGAATAGTATCTACTTGTAATGTAACTCCTGCTGGTGTTTTAATAGTTTGACCAGTAGCACCAACTGTAATAGTTGTACTATTTGTTTGACTGATAACATTAGTCGTGTTTAAATTCTGAAGTGCGTCTGTTCTTATAATACTAGCCATTGATCAACTCCCAGTTTTGAATTTGCTCGTTCCATTGGTATCTTTTATCAATTGAAGCATCACTTGGATAAGGTACTGGAGATTCCCATAAACAAGTTTGTTCGTTTAATATCCAACTATTATAAGGTTTTTTAGAAATGAAAGCATCTCTTTGTTGATCGTAAGTATAACCTATTCCTGCAAAGTTTTTTCTAATATTATTATTGTATGAAGTTTGTTTCCAAACATCTCTTGTATTATAAAGTTTATTAATAAAATCTACTCCAGCTTGTTCAGTAGTTGCAATATCATTAGATACTACAATCACTTGTTCAACTATATTTCCTACTCCTAATTTTGCAAAGTGTGCCATTATGCTGTGTAACTCCCTGAACCAGTATATGTTAAAATTGTATTTGAACCAGATGTAGAAACTGTTGGAGAACCAGTTGTTGTTCCTGAATAACTAGCAGTTGGTATACGTAGTATTACAACTCCAGAACCTCCAGTTCCAGCTTCTCCTGAATAAACTCCTCCACCTCCTCCTCCAGTATTTGCAGTTCCAGAAACACTTGGTGTTGTATCTGGATAGTTTCTTCCATTTCCTCCACCACCAGTTCCACCTGTTCCTGCTGTTATAGCTTCTCCACCACCTCCACCCCCACCTGCTCTTGTAACTGAAGAACCTGTAATTGTTGAAGCAACTCCATTACCTCCATTACCACCTACAGAATTTGTTCCATTAGAACCAGCGGATCCAGCACCTCCACCGCCTCCACCACCTTCAACACTTTCATCAGTACTTGTTCCACTACCTCCACCATATCCTTGATTTGCTGTACCAGAACCTCCTGGTCTTGATGAACTTGATGGTCTTCCTCCACCACCTCCTCCAGATCCACCATTAGCACCTGTTCTATTTGCAAGTACTGTACCAAAACCTCCTCTACCTCCACCTGCTGAGGTTATTGTTGTAATTCCTGTTCCTGAAATTGAAGAATCAACACCATTTGATGCAGTAATAGAAGGAGTCTCTCGACCACCAGCACCTCCAGCACCAATTGTAATTGTATAAGTGTTTCCTCCTATAAAACTTAAGCTTGATTCTGCACTTCCTCCACCACCTGATGTTCCAGCAGATGTTCTATAACCTCCAGCTCCACCACCTGCTCCTCCAGTAAATCCACCACCACCCCCACCCGCTATTACTAAAAAATCTACTGAATATGAACTTGGTGATAAAGCATCTGTGCCATTATTTACTCCAGACGTTGGTAACCATCCACGTGTTGAATCCACATAATTTAAAATTACTGATTCTTTATTTGTATTTATTACTTTATTTAAAGTTCCACCTTCTAATTTATTTCCATTAGGATTAACTGTAATATTATTTGTTGAAGCATAACCTGAATAATCATTAATACCTACTATACTTCCAAATGTTGGTGAAGCGGGTAATGTAACTGTTATAGCAGCTGTTGACGTGTTTACAAAATATCCTGTACCAGAAGATACTGTTAACGCTGAAGTTACTAACGTTGAAGTCCAGTTTAATCCGCTATTATAAGTCGCACCAAATCCAGAGGAACTCGCACCACTAGCTAAAGTTACTGTTTGACCAGATGTTCCAATTGTAATCGTGGTTGTATTTGTTTGTACAATTAAATTACTTGAATTTGAATTTTGAATAGTACTAGCTTTAACAATACCTCCTGTATAAACAACAGTATCGGTAGAAGTACCAATGGTAAGTGTATTACCACTATAAGATACAATTTCATTTACTTTAAGTGTTGGCATTTATTTATTCTCCAATGCTGTTAATCTTGCTTCTAATTGTTCAATCTTAATAATCGCTTCTTGAAGTGCCTTTGTTAATAAAGGAACTAATTTAGATTGATCTATTCCTTGTGGTGATATATTTCCTTTTTCATCAACAGCGTCTTTTTCACCACTTATTGCTTCAGGGATAACTTCTTTAACTTCATGTGCGATAAAACCATCAAATGTTGTTGTAGAATCTGCTTTAAAATTAAATCTTGCAGGTTTTAATTGTTTTAATCTTGTTGTTGCATCAAAATTATAATTTACATTTTCTTTCAAACGATAATCTGAAGAAGTATTAAAAG
>Ga0209086_10000406_pt1 | contig 37322 bp, 62 predicted proteins | sample M_130207_XF_Meta_FD_187312 | JGI IMG/M metagenome (GOLD analysis project Ga0209086, IMG submission 187312) | Freshwater microbial communities from Lake Montjoie, Canada to study carbon cycling - M_130207_XF_MetaG (SPAdes) (version 2) | ecosystem: Environmental > Aquatic > Freshwater > Lake... | reverse complement strand
GGCTAAAGAACTTATTGACTTATTTCAACAAAAAGGACATAGTTATAAGCAAGCCGAAAAGGTTGAGCCGATGACTTTGAAAGCGTTCGTAAGAGAACAAATTCAAAATGGTCGTATGGTTCCTTCCGATATATTCGGTATATACGTTGCAAACAAAACAAAAATAACAAACAAGGAGTAAATAATGGTTGCACAAGCACAAACACAAGTAAAAGCAGTAGTAAAGAAAAACGAAGCACCACTACCTTCAGTTGACATTGCGTCACTGGAAAAGATGTCTGGAGCAGGATTAGAAAACATTGGATCACAAGATGTGGCCCTACCGTTTTTAAAAATCTTGAGCCAACTTTCCCCACAGGTAACTGCTGGTGATTCTAAATACATAGCTAACGCAAGACCTGGTATGATTTATAATACTGTGTCCGATCAATTATATGATGGACCTGCAGGTATTAAAGTTGTTCCATGTTTTTACAAGTTAGAATATCTAGAGTGGAGAGACAGAGGCAAAGAAGGTGCAGGAGCACCTGTTGCTATCTATGATTCATCATCAGATATATTAACTAGAACTAAAAGAGGTCCAGATAAAAAGGATCGTTTAGAAAATGGAAACTATATTGAGGAGACAGCTTCTCACTATGTTTTGTTAGTTGATGAAAATGACCAACCTAAAGAGTCAGCTTTAATTACAATGAAAGCCACTCAGAGAAAAAAATCCAGAAAATGGAATTCTATGATGATGACTCAAAGAAGAAAAGGTGTGAAAGGCTTTTTTATGCCTCCAGCATTTTCTCAAATCTATGTTCTTAAAACTGTTTTAGAAAAAAATAGTTTAGGATCATGGTACGGTTGGGAGATTGAATGGAATAAAGATATTCCAAACAATACATTGCTTAATGCAGCGCAAGATTTTTACATGAGTTGTAAAAAAGGAGCAATAAATGTTAAGCATGGTGAAGAAGAAGTTGAAGCAACTACTGAAGAAACTCCATTTTAATTTATGGATTTCAGCAGGTTCCTAGAACTCTTCGATGGATCCAAGCGAAAGTACGGCATCTTCAAGCCTTCGGGCTTGAAGAGGTCGGATGGTAAAGTTGAAGGAGAATATAATTGGAAAGAATTTCCAGTAGATGGAAACGAACTTCCAATATTCACAGATCATATTGAGGGAAAAACTCCTATTGGTATAGTACCAACACGTCCAGATGGTTCATGTAGTTATGGATGTATTGATGTAGATAAAATTAAATCAGTTGAAGAAGCTAACGAAGTATTAGCAAAAATTAAATCGTGGAATTTACCATTCATACCATTCAAATCTAAATCTGGTGGCATACACGCATATTTATTTATAGACGGAAGTGTTTCAGCAAAAGAATTAAAAACAAGATTAAGAACATTATCTTTAAAATTAGGAAGACCTAAAAAAACAATAGATATTTTTCCAGTACAAACAAGATTATCAGAAGATGGAACAGGCAACATGTTAAACGTTCCTTACTTTAATGCACAAGATATTGGGCCAGAAAGAAGATGGGCAATAAAAGATTATGACATGAATGATCTTTATACATTAGAAGAATTTTTAAAAATGCCTATTACTAAAATAACTGCAGAAGAATTATTTAAAATAGGAACTAAATTTACATCTGATTATCCTCCATGCATGGATTATTACTTTGAGAACAATGTAGGAGAAGGAGAAAGAGATAAAGTTTTAATGCAGTATGGATGTGTTGCAAGGAAGATTCACGGAGAAGATGAAGAAAAGATAAGAAATGACATGCATGAATTTGTAGAAAAACATTTTCTATCTAAAGACGGTTTTAATAATAAAGAATTTGCTACAAAAGTATCTCAAGTAATGAAAAAGAAAGATGTGGTAGATCAAAAAGATGAAGAGGATATTTGGTTATATAAAAATAATTGTAGACAAATAGATGAGTTAGGACACTGCGATCGTGTTGGCTGCAGGACTAGGAAGTATGGATTAGTAGAAAAGATTGTAATGGTAACAGATTATAGAATGCTTAAAACAATGCCTAGAAGACATTTACTTACAATGGTTAATGAACAAGGAGATGAGATTGTTGTATCAATGACAACAGATCAATTGTGGACTCAGAATACAATAGCTAAAAGATGTTGGGAAGAAAACATACAGTGGACAATGCTTCCATCAGAAGAATTTCAAACAATGAAGGATAATTGGTTTACTCAAATGAAGATAGTAGACAGTTATGATGAAGGTGAAGAAAAAATGTCAGAGTTTTTTTCAATACTTACTGCTTTCATTGATGAGAGAAGAGGTGGTAATGACATAAGCCAAATAGAAATGGGCTATGTTTGGAAAGATGATAAAGAAAATGGAAGATACTTTTGGAATGTAACTTCATTTAAAAATTATGCAAAACAAAAATATAACAAGGCATATGAAACAAGTCTTGGTGAAATTCTAGCTAAACTATGTGAAAAAGAAAAGAATAAATATCCAGATAAAAAAGATGCGTGTAAAAGATTTATTCAATTACATAAGACATACCAAGAATATAAAGGCAGATGTTATTCAACACTTCAAACATTTAAAGTTATACCAAGGGACAATAGTGAAAACATAGAAAGTTTTAAAAAAGAAATGAAATCAAATGAATTTACCGCAAACTAAAATTAGAAATGCAGCCGATAGTATAAGGGAAAATCCTGAAATACTTAAAGCTATTGCTAAGAAAACAATTAAGATATTTGGTCCTCCTGGCACAGGAAAAACGCATAGTCTATTAGATATAGTTGAAAAAGGTATTTCAAGAAAACATATGGTGCCTGATTACATTGGTTTTTGTTCTTACACTGTAAAAGCTGCAAGAGAAGGAATGGAGAGGGTCCTTAAAAAATTCAAAGGTACATACAGAGAAGATTCTTTTTCATTGTTTAAAACAATTCATTCAATGTGTTTATCAAGAACGAGGGATGCAGCATTAGAAATAATAGATGAAAGAAAACATATTCCTGCTTTTAGTTATTTAGAACGAGGAGAAAAAATTAAATTAGAAGTTGGAAAAGATGATGACGGAAAATTAGTAATTAAAAACTATCCTATTCAATTATATGAAAAAGCTAGGAACTGTAAGATAACTTTAAAAGAAGCTTACGACAGTGATAGTTCAGAAGGTAAGACAAAAGATTGGCGTAATTTAGTAGACATAGTTAATAATTGGATAAAGTTTAAGGAGGGTTTCTTTATGGATTTTACTGATATGGTTGAAAACTTTTTAATTAACGATCATTCTTTTGAAACAGATTATTTTATTGTAGATGAAGCACAGGACTTAACTCCATTACAATGGGACTTTGTTTACTTAATGGCAGCTAAAGCTAAGAAAGTTTATATAGCTGGAGATGATGACCAGGCTATACATGAATGGAATGGAGCTAGTGTAGAAGAATTTTTAAAGTTTCCAGGCAGATCTATTGTTTTAAGACAATCAAGAAGATTACCAGAAGAGATATTAAAATTTGCAGTAAATATTATTAAGAACGTAGTTAATAGAAAAAAGAAACAATATTATCCATCAACACACAAAGGATATGTAAGCACAGATAATTTTAAATTAAGCCATATTAAATTTAAAGATTACCCTAAAGATACTTGGATGATTCTTACAAGAACTAAAAATGAATTAGTCGATGTTAGAAATACTGCTAGAGATATGGGATTACATTTTAAAAGCGCAAAGGGAGTAGGATCAGTAAATCCAACTGATTGGAAATCTATTGCCTTATGGAATAAATTAATGGAAGACGGTTATCTTAATAGAGAAGAAGTTACTTTTTTATATAAATATATAAATAACATTGAACATGGTTGGCGAACTATGTCATCAAAGAAGTGGAAGGCTATTAAGGAAGATCATTTTAATTATAAATTATTAAATGAGCGATGTGGTTTGATACAGAACAAGGGATCATGGACAACGGCCCTAGAAATTAAAGTGACAGATATAAATTATATACAAAAATTAATAGAAAAAGGCATTGATTATACCACTAAACCATTGATTATTATAGATAAAATACATCAAGTAAAAGGTGGCGAAGCTGACCATGTAGTTGTTTTTGAAGCCTGTCCAAAGATATGCACACTAAGAGACAAGACACAAAAAGATAGAGACTCAGAGTTAAGAGTATGGTATGTGGCAGTAACAAGAGCTAAGAAAGGTTTAAATATTATTAAGTTTAGCAAACCTTACGGGCATTATATGCCATTAGCTGCATTAGGATACGGACATGGAATATGACAAATAAAACATTTTATAAACAGGTGGGTGGTAAACATTATAAAACTATGAAAATACAGCCATCAGTTTTTATTAATGAAAATAATTTACCGTTTGCTGAAGGTAATGCAATCAAGTACATATGCAGGCACAAATTAAAAGGAAAAAAAGAAGATATATTAAAAGCAATACATTATTTAGAAATGATTTTAGAAAGAGATTATAAAGATGAGTTATCAAATTAATATGACAATACCTAATTCAGAATGGGTTACTCCAAGTGAGTTTCCGGATCTTTCACATGAAGATGAAATAGCAATAGATTTAGAAACAAGAGATGAGAATATGAAAACTCTTGGAACTGGTTGGGCTAGAAGAGATGGCGAGATAGTTGGTATTGCAGTGGCTGCAGGTTCTTTTAAAGGTTATTATCCAGTTAATCATCAAGGTGGAGGTAACTTACCTAGATCAAAAGTATTTAAATGGATTCAAGAAGTATTAAAAACTGATGCTGCTAAAATTATGCATAACGCTCAATATGATTTAGGTTGGATTAGATCTATGGGTTGGGAAGTAACGGGACCTATCATTGATACAATGGTTACTGCTGCCCTGGTTGATGAAAACAGAAGAAGTTATTCTTTAAATAATTTATCAATAGAAATGTTAGGTGAAATGAAATCTGAAACAGAATTAAAAGAAGAAGCAGCGCAAAGAGGTTTAGATGCTAAAGCTGAATTATGGAAGATGCCTGCAATGGCGGTTGGTTTTTATGCAGAACAAGATGCTGTCCTTACTTTAAAACTTTGGCATCATTTAAAAACATTTGTTAAGAAAGAACAATTACAAACTATATGGAATTTAGAAATGGAGCTGCTTCCAATATTAATACAAATGAGAGAGGTTGGAATTAGAATTGATTTAGATAAAGCTGAGATATTAAAAAAACAATTTAAAACATTAGAGAGTAGTTTAATTACAGAGATAAAAAAATTATCAGGAGTAGCTGTAGACATATGGGCTGCTAGATCAGTGGCTAAAGCATTTGATGCTGTTGGAATTAAATATGATTTAACTGAAAAAAGTAAAGCGCCATCATTTACTACAAATTGGCTCACGAACAACGAACATCCACTTGCAAAATTAATTAGAGAAGCAAGAGAAGTAAACAAACTTCATTCAACATTTATAGATAGTTTTTTAAGATTCTCACATAAAGGAAGAATTCATGCTGAAATTAATCAATTAAGATCAGATACAGGAGGAACTGTGTCAGGAAGACTGTCATATTCTAACCCTAATTTACAACAGATTCCTGCTAGAAATAAGGAATATGGTAGATTAATTAGAGGGCTGTTTTTACCTGAAGAAGGTTGTAAGTGGGGATCGTTTGATTATTCACAACAAGAACCAAGACTAGTTGTTCATTACGCAGCGACTACAGATAAGAAATTAGGTGGTCTTGCAGGGGCTGATGTATTAATTAGAGCTTACAAAGAAGATGATGCAGACTTTCACCAGGTTGTAGCTGATATGGCTAACATCCCTAGAACACAGGCTAAAACAATTAATTTAGGTATATTTTATGGAATGGGACAAGCTAAGTTAGCTAAACAACTAGGAATAACAGTAGAAGAAGCAAAAGCAATTTTAGCAGAATACAATAGTAAAGTTCCTTTTGTTAAACAATTAGCCAATAGAGTTCAAAAGCAAGCATCAGAAACAGGTGCGGTTAAAACAATTGGTGGAAGAAAATGTAGATTTAATTTATATGAACCAAAAAGCTATGGATTGTTTTTAGCTTTAACTGAAAAAGAATATATTATGGAACATGGAAGTTTATCTTCTGCTAGAAGAGCAATGACATACAAAGCTTTAAATAGATTAATTCAAGGATCTGCAGCAGATCAAGTAAAAATTGCTATGGTTAATTGTTATAAGGCAGGACATATACCAATGTTACAAATTCATGATGAGTTATGTTTTAATATAGAGTCTGAAAGTGATGAAAAAAATATCATTAATGTAATGGAAAATTCAGTAGAGTTAGAAGTTCCTAATAAGGTTGATGTGTCGATAGGAGATAATTGGGGAGAGGCAATGTAATGTTGAAAACACTTTGGCCTAAATATCTATTATTTAAAAACAAAATTGAAGCAATTAATATTGAACAAATTGATTTTGAAAATATTAATGATGCAAAAGCAGATTTTACTACACCTCCTGTATTAGAGAAAAAAGAAAATCATAGATTTGTTTGTAGAGATGGTAACTGTAGATTAACAATTGCTAGCAAAGAAAACTACACGCATGCTTTATGTTATGTGTTGGAAGATAAGGATGAAGTCCTTTTTTTTAAACGATTAAATGATTTAGTATATAAAAACGAAAAAGAAAATATTCCTATGAATGATTTTGAATTTATATTTAAAGATGACTTTCTCTATGCATTAATTAGTAAATGCAAAAATTTATTTAATTAAACTAAGAAGCTATATCTAAATCTTCTTCAGTATTAAATAATAATTCTCTTGCTTTTAATACATCTTGTTCTCTAAGCCTTCTTTTAATTTCTTTAAGCTCAAGATCAATTTGCATCATATCAAGAGTTTCTGTTCCTTGTTCAAGATATTTTTGGTTCCACTTGGTTTCCAAAACCATCTTTTTAGCTAACAACGATTCCTGGCTTTGCAGTATCATTTATCTCCTCATATGTTAGGAAGACTTTGGAAGGGCTATAAGTAACTTCTTTATACCAATTTCCTCCGCCTTCTCTAAGCTTTGTTATAAAGTTATTCTTCGCTTCATCATCACTAGTACCATTTACGTCAAGTATTATACGTTGACCAGCATATCTAGCGATAAAACGATACAACTTCATAATGTAATAATATCAATGATTTAATATTATTGTCAATACTATCTATTGACATCTAACTATATTTCATTATATCAAGATAAGATATGACAACAAAAAGCAAATCGAAAGCGTGGCAAGAATATTCTTCTAAAGTAGATGATATTTTAGCAAGAATGTATGACACCAACTATCAAGGTCAAAAAGTGACTGAGGATAGTCCTGAATGTGTGGATGCAATACTTAGACTATCTAATTTGAGTATAAAAATGGGAGCAATAGATTTTTTTCCATTGACTGAACATTATGCTAAGTTATTAGTTAGAGATGAGTTAACATCTAGAAATGAACTAAAACAACAGATAAGACATTAATGGATAATCATTATAAATATATTAGGCAAATATTAATATTGAGTTTAATATTGTTTCCTAAATTAAGTTTAATATTAATTGGACTTATGGCTTATTTTTGGATATTTTAAGGAGAAAATATGGACTATACAAAATGGAAATCAGTAGCAGTAAAAAAAGATAAATACGATATAATAAAAGCTTTGTGTGATAAAAAATACAGGGCCCCTGCAGCATTTATTGCAAAACTTGTTGATGAGTATATTGCTTTTCAAGCAAGTAAAAATAAACAAACTGTAGAAATTTATATTAATAATTTGTTAAACAAAAAAACAAAATGACATACTTTTTTATATGGGTAGGGTTATTAATTGCTTTAATAGCAGTTGTGTTGTTTATAACATGGATTTGTAAATGATAAGTAAACATTTAAAAGATATAAAGAAGTTATTAAAAGCATACCATAAGAAATGGGATTGCTTTGGTAAAAGAATTGATAAACCAACTAAAAGAAAGAAAAGAAAATAATGGATGTATTTACTCAAGTAGTTATAATAATTGTGATAATGGTTGTTATAATAGAAATTATTAAATGGTATAAATGATGGACATGGATATTATACAATTAATTATTATAGGGATAATTTCAGCATTAATAATTGGAATACTATAAATGATTGAATTAATTAATGATGTGGGATTTTGGCAATTTATATCAGCTGTTTTCTTTGCAATCATATTAATTAATCTAATGCAAAAATGATATTTAATTTAATAAAAAAATTCTCATCTTGGTTAGACTATTGGATTTGGAAACAAGAATTAAAAAGAAAAATTAAAAGAAACAAATGAAAGTATTAATTACAGGGGCGGCTGGTTTTTTAGGCGCTCATATTGGATATAAATTAAGTAAAATTGGTTATGATGTCTATGGAGTAGATAACATGATTGGGGGAGATGATTATAACTGGAGTTATTTACCTAAAGATAAAGTCTTTAAATATGACTGTTCTAACTTAGAACAAATGCTTAAGGCAACTGAAGGAATAGATATTGTTTACCACTGTGCAGCAACTCCTCATGAAGGCCTTTCAGTATTTTCACCATATACAATTACACAAAACAATTTAATGGCAACTGTAGGTGTTGTAACAGCATCTATTCAAAACAAAGTTAAAAAGATCATTTATTGCTCATCAATGGCTAGATATGGGCATCAAGGAACTCCATTTACAGAAGATATGGAACCAAGACCGGTTGATCCCTATGGTGTATCAAAAGTAGCAGGTGAACAAATGTTACAAATATTATGTGATACGCATGGTGTTGATTGGGTAATTGCAGTTCCGCATAACATTATAGGACCCTTACAAAAATATGATGATCCATTTAGAAATGTGGTTTCAATATTTTTAAATAGAATGATGCAAGGTAAGCCACCAATAATTTATGGAGATGGATTACAAACAAGATGTTTTTCATATGTGGATGACTGTGTGTATTGTTTAATTAGAATGATTCATGCCGGCAGCAGGGAAGTTATAAATATAGGACCAGATGAAGAATTTACAACTGTAAAAGAATTAGCTGAGATATGTGCAAACATAACTGGTTACAATGGATCATTTGAATATGTGCCGGACAGGCCACAAGAAGTTAAACATGCTGTGTGTTCATCAGATAAAGCTAAAAGAATATTAAAATATAAAACAACGACTAAACTCCATGAAGCTATTCAAGAAACTTATGAGTTTATTAAAGAACAGGGAGCAAAACCTTTTAATTATTATTTAAATCTAGAAATAATAAATGAAAAAACTCCAAAAACTTGGTTAAACAAAACAATATGACTTTAATAGAAATAATTAATCAAAACGATTATATTATAAAATATGGAACAGATAAGGAATTAAAACACAAATATTGTAGTTCTTTTTATGAGAAATCTTTTTCTGATTTAAAAGATAAAAAATTAAATATACTTGAAATTGGAATTCAAAATGGATCCAGTTTAGTTTTATGGAATGAATATTTTAAAAACTCAATTGTTTACGGAATTGATAATTCAAATTTTATTAAAGATAGATTAGACACTTACCCTAGAATAAAAACAATCATACAAGATGCTTATAAAAAAGAATTAACTTTCAATCTTCCTTTGTTTGATATTATAATTGATGATGGCCCTCATACTTTGGAATCACAAATTAAATGTATTAATAATTATTTTAAAAAACTAAATAAAAATGGTAAACTATTTATAGAAGATATAGATGGAAAATATAATTTAGAAGAATTAAGAAAAGAAGCGAGTAAGTTTACTTCTAACATAACATTAATAGATTTTAGATCAAACACAAATACAGAAGATAGTTTAATGTTGGTAATTCAAAATGATTTGGATATGCAATACTTAGTTAATTAAATATATGAACCATGTGTTTTGTTTTGTAAGCTCTGCCAATACAGAAAATTTTTCAAGACTTGCCTTATACTCATTTTTTTTAAATACAAAACTAGAACCAGGAGACATATTTGTATTTGTTAATAATGACGGAACAAATGCATTCAAAGGTGAATATCCAATAGATATATATGTAAATAATAAAACTCCAAAGTCTTGGGCAGAAAACTTCAATAAAGGATTAAGAATAGCTAAAAGATTTAAGAAACATTTTGTTGTTATAACAAACGACATTGTGTTTACTAAAAATTGGTTTGAACCATTAAAACAAAGAGATGATGCTGTGTTGATACCTGCCTGTAATATAAATTATTTATACAATGTTGCCGAATTCAAAACATCTCCATGTATGCAGATCGAAGAATATATTGGAAAAGAAAAACATTTAGAATCTGTTGTTCAGTTTCATCAAAACAAATTTAAGTTTGAGGACGTACAAGAAAGAATATTTATGCAATTGTATCTTGGTAGAATACCTTATCAAGTTCATAGTAGTGTGGGGTATTTCGACCATACATTTTCTAATTGTGGTGGAGAAGATATGGATTTTAGAATTAGATGTGCAATACAAGGTTTTAAAACTATGATAGCAAATCATTCGTTGACATTACATTTTCATGGTAAATCTAGCTGGGATGGTACAGAGACAACTGCTGAAGAAGAACAAAGAAGAGCAAAATACATAGATAAATCAATGAAAAAATGGGGGTTGGACTTAACTGAAGTATTTATTAAGGGAACAAATGCCAGAGAACATTGCATTCAACTAGGATTAGAAGATCAATTTAAAAACGGAGAGTCTTTTAATATTATAAGATTGTTAGTACAAAAGACCTTGCCAAAAGAACAAATAACCTCTAGTAATTAATTTATGGATATAATTTATAAAACTTGTAATCATTGTCGAGGTAATGGATACATCACTATTTTTTTAGGTGAAGGAACTGTTACTTGTAACGAGTGTAGTGGTGCAGGTTATTTTTATCCAAATAAAACGAACAAAGAAACACGAACAACGGACCTCAACCTTACTCAGGAGTCCGTATCATGCCAACAACCGTAGATCCAAAGTTAGAATTCACAAAGACACTAGAAATATTAGCAACACGATTAAATAAAACCGAATACGAAAGAGTCACTTCGACATTATTTCTGTTATACTGTGGAGATTCAATGGGGTTTGAAGAAAATGCTGATCCTTATTTAATTCCTACATTTAAAAGAGTATGGGAAGAAACTAAACAAAAAAGATTAAGTAACTTTGCAGTAATAAGGCGGTTTAAAGTGTATGAAAACAAAGAAAAAGAAATCGGACAAGGTGTTAAGAATGTTCCTCATCAAGGAAAGGGAGATGCAAATGAAAAACATTAAGCGCTCTCTATCCAAATATCATGAGAGGGACTATCATTACACTATGGACGAGTTAGATTTATTCATTGAAGAATTCATGGCTTTACAAAAGGGGACAACAAAATTGACTCCTTTAGAGGCACGCCTATTAATGGAACAAGTGAACATCAGTTATGACATAAGCAGAGAAAGGAAACTACCAATAGAAACGAGGTACTACGGTGAGTTACTCTCCAGGCTTATTAAAAGTTATGGGCATTAAAATTGCCAGTACACTTTTAGAAACTAACAAACACGAACCAGAACAAAAGTTGTGGCAAGCAGTCCTTATAAACGCTTTCGAAGACGTGTTGTGTAATGCATCTGACAAAAAATCAGCAATCGCAAAATGGCAAGCAAACGAATGGTTTAAAAATTCTGATGAAAAAGATTTTGAATCTATTTGTTATATGTCTGGGTTTGAACCTGAATACGTATTACAAAGATATAATTTAGCAATCAAAGAAAAGAAAATTAAATTTAACCAGCGACAAAAAGCATGGGGTGAATACTATAAAGTTTTAGTAAAGTTTCATGCAGCAGAAACAAGGGAACTTAAACGAGAGCTTAAACTAAGCCTTGAAAAGGTTAGACAAAAGGTACTCCAAACAAAATTTGAAGAGTAGTATTGCTCTCATCTAAAATCATAGTCTAAGATTGCAACCCTAAAACAAAGGAGAAACTATGGCAAAAAAGAAAAAATCAGAAACATTAGAAGATATCTTAGATAGAATTGAAGCCGATATTCAATCTATTAGAGATAAAACTAGCGAAGATACTGACGATTTTGACGATTCAGATGATGAATTGGATGATGAGTAGAGGTATTGACTTATAAGCACAATCACAAGTAGTATGAAGGTTCAAATATTTTCATATTTGACCTTTCTTTTTGTTTAAGTTGTAGGGGGCCTAGTTTCAATACTAGGCCTTCTCTTACCCCCTTGAAAATTTCATAATACAACCTACATTAGAGTAAATTAATTAAAGGAGAAAAACATGTTAAACTATTCAGATATAAAGTCTTATTGGACAAAGTTTGCTCAAGACATGACAACAGATGTTAAATCAGCTTGGGAAAACTACTTTAAGACTATCGAGTCTTTTTATAAAAAATAATCATTGACATTGGTATATTAATAAATAAATTACTAATTGGAACAACTAACCTAGTTATGTGATGTTGTTCCGTCATGGTTAACTCCCGTGATTTGTTAGTTATTAGGCTTCATGGTGAGCCAAAGATCACCATGCTCTTCTCCTGTTTGGTTTGTTAGATTTCCAAGCAGGAGAGGACTATCTAAGACACCTCTAAGACAGCCAAAGACATCTCAAATGTCTTTGCTTAAGTCATTGTAATTAAAGAACAATCAAGCAAAAAACTATATCAAAGACAGTATATATAGGATGGGGTACCCTAAAAATAAAAATGACCGACCCACCATGTCTTTGCGTCTTTAAGGGTAAAATTTGCCATATTGTATATATAAATCAAGGGGTTAGTCTAAGACACTTGCGATGTCTTTGCCTGTCTTTGCGTGTCTTTGGTTGATTTTACTTGTGTTTTTGAAAATTAGTAACCTTTTGCTAACTTCCTAGGCCAAAAATTAGGAAATATAATGGATATACCCTATTTTATATATACCAATAAGAAATAATCACGAACAGCGTACTCGAAATGCAATTTAAAGATTAGTGGTTCACGAACAACGGACAACGGACAACGGACAACGGAACTAGACAAGGCGTGTGCTTATAACCTATTATGGTTGTATGGGTAAACTTCCAAATACATTAAAATCTTCACAACACTTAACACCAAAGCAAAAGAAGTTTGCTGAAGTTATGGTTGCTAAGTGGGGACAAATTACAAAAGCAGAAGCTGCAAGAGAAGCAGGCTATACTCCTAAACGAGAAAACGGTGCATCAGAACTCGGATCAAAACTTACAAATCCAAATAAGAATCCACATGTTGTAAGATACATAGAAAAATTAAGAGCAGCAGAAACATTTAAGTGGGAGAAAGATAAACTTAGATCCTATAAACAATTTGATCGTATGCGTGAGGGTGCAATAGAAAAAAACCAATTCAATGCAGCAATCAATGCAGAGAAATCAATCGGTCAAATGGCAGGTTTCTTTGTAAACAAAAGTGAAGTAAACGTAATAGGGTTGGAGGGAATGTCTCGTGAACAACTTGAAAAACGACTCGATGAACTTGAGCGAAAGATTGGCGAAGGTAAAAATATCATCGATGCGGAAGCAGAGATTGTTGAAACTATCAAAGAGTCCTAATTGGAAAGACTTTATACAAGTTTTCAACGCAGTACATAATCCAAAAACAATAACAGCTAAAACTGGTATTGTTTCAATTAGCATTACAAATGATAAAAAAAGAAGATCATAAATATCCTTTGGTCAAAGTAATATGGGTTGATATTACTTCAGATCCCGCATGGAGATCATTATCAGAACTAGACAAGGAATCTTTGCCTGTGTGTGTTTCGGTTGGTTATTTGTATTCAGTTAAAAATAAAATCACAAGACTTTTTGCTGACTATTCATTAAAAGATGGAGAGATAGATGAGGTTGGTAATACAACTTTGATACCTAATAGCGTAATATTAGATGTGAAAAAGGTATAACCTTGCCTTGTTCCTTTCATGTCTAAATCAAATGAATTTAATCTATATCAAACAATAAAATCTAAATTAAAAAACGTACATTTTACAAGGATAGAATCATCAACGCAGAATGGAATACCTGACGTTAATGCTTGTAAAAATGGTAGCGAATGTTGGTTAGAACTTAAGTGTAATTCAGCCAAGAATTTGGGCTTGTCTAAGTATCAAATGGTTTGGATTATGAACCGAACTAAAGCAGGTGGAAGAATATTTATTATCAATCGACCCCTCTCGCAAAGTGCCGTGAAAATCTATACGGGTTCCGTTGTACGTGTATCTGGGATCTCGGACAACGAACCACCAACTCTCGTTCTCGGTCCTGATAAATTTGAATGGTCCCTCCTGGATAAGCTCCTGTTTCCTCCGGCAGGCAGCTCACCATTGTCAAGGTAAAAAACACAAAGTCTCGTTGTTCTCGGCTCTCGGTCATACAACACATAGTATTAAACTCAGGATCCCATCCAGCGCAGCCTCCAGGCGGATTCCTGTGGTAGCTCTCGGTGTTCTCGTTGCTCGTTTGTTCATTTACTTTTCTTAAAGTTCACCATGCAGCGTCCTTCCCGCAGGAAGCTCCTGTTTCTGTCAAGGAAAAAATACTAATGCTCGTGGTTCTCGGTTCTCGGTTCTCGGTTGGCTATTAGTTGTGGTTTAAACCATCAAAGTTCCTCAGGCAGCCTGACGGCGTTTCACCTGTTTCCTTTCGAAGCTCTCGGTTGGTGTTTCGTTTTCCGTGGACAACGGAACTCTAAAGTACAGGGAGCTCAGGACGCTGGTGGAGATGGTAGAGGTGGTGGTGTTGGTGGAAAATATATTTTTATTAGCTCTTGACTTTGATGTTAAGCTATCTTATCTAGATAGGAGATTAATGAATGTGTCTTGATCAGATGCAAAGAGATAGTACCTTACTTCTGAACGCGCTGTAAGGTCGAGATCGTTTTAATCAATCGGCAGGGATACACGGTCTTGTAAATTGGCTAGCCAATCCCTGTCGACCAACAACGAACAACGGAGAAACAAATGACTAAACAAATAAAAGACGACCTACAAAAGTGGATGGATAAACACGTGATGGTGATGACTCTGTCTGATGATAAAAAACAGGAAAAGAAAATAAAAAAAGCAATTGAGACTAAGGTGCGTGAATCACTGACAACGGAGAATAAAAATGTCTAAACGTAAACTGTTCGTGGTCAACGTTCCCGCTACTGCATGTTACAAAGTTTTCGCAACAAATGAAATTGAAGCTAAGCAGATCCTGATGGAGGAAGCAGGTTACTCTATCAAGGCTGAGATTCTTTATGATTTGCATGAACTTGAGGCAGCTGAGGTAATCGAAGTTAATCCGGAAAAGAAAGTGAAGGTTGCTTAATGTGGACAGATAAAGATACCATTGCCATCTTGTGGGGCGTAGAAGACGTTCAGACTCAGGCTACCATTCGCGGCCTTAAGCTTACAAAGAAAGAATGTCGGAAGGTTCTCGAAGCATGTTTAAATTGCCACGATGCAACGTTGGGGCTCTCTTGGGATATTCTCGATCATCATATCATCGTTCTGTTTGGTGACAGAATCGGGAAGGAGGCAGCGTGATGCATGCGATGGCGCTGCTCCTGGTGTTGATGTTAATCCATCCGAAGACCTGGGTGCCGTTGTTCGGGATCCTCGTTCTCTTTTTGATATCGTTATTCTAATCTCTCGCTCGGCCTGGAGCCTGCTGCCTGAGCACAGGTAGTTTAAGCTGAGCCTGACGGCAGGGAGAAAGTTGGTGTCAAGATAAATCTCGGCTCTCGGTTGGAGATGAGTTATGTGATTCAACTTATAAGTTAAAACAGGAACGGGTGGCAGGTCATTGGAACTTCAACTTGGAAATCCTTGTGGCTTATGACAAGACTTTTTTTGGTAAAAGATTTCGTTTGACATTAAAAACGAATATATTTAATTTTATATAAAACTAACAAAAGGAGAAAAATATGGGCTTTGATTTATATGGAATAAATCCAATAATTAAAGAAGGCACAAAAAAACCAAAACCGATTGATTATAGCAACTCTTCGGAAGAAGATAGAGACGAATACTTTAAAGCTGTTGATGAATTTGAATCAACAAACAAAGGTGTTTATTTCAGAAATAATGTTTGGTGGTGGAGACGACTTGCCGATTATATAATGGAACATACAAAGTGCGTTGATAAAGACGACTTTGATAAATGGCACGAGAACGGTGGTCACGAGGTTGATGAGGAGACGGCAATTCAAATTGCAAATCAACTTGAACACTTAATCAAGACAGGACACGCTGAAAGACACGCCGAAAAAGTAAAGAAAGAAAAAGAAGAGGCGAAGAAACATAATAGCAAGGTTGAAAAGATACTTGATGAATTGAAAGCACAAGTAGCAAAAGCAACTGGTAAAGATGTTGAGAAACTTGCCCCTGCAGATTATCCTGACGAGTATCATAAAAAATGGTGGGAATTGATAGACCAAAAAGACTATCGAGACAGTTATCCATTTGAAATTGAAAATGTAAAAGAGTTCATAGAGTTCGCCAAAAATTCTGGTGGCTTTAAAATTTGTTAAATAAAAATTAATCTCTCGCTCTCGCTCGGTTTTTCTGGGCGAGGGCTTAACCTTAAATCTCAACTCACCACAGGTCGCCGAGCAACTGTTTCGTTGTTCCTTGTGCCTTTAAATCAAACTTTTTTTACAACTTAAAAGCTAGATTGTAATAAACACAGCAAAATGAAAATTAAAATATATTTAGTTTAACTCTTGAAATTTGATTAAACATAACTTATCTTATTAAGATAAGATAAAATAAATTATCTTATATAACAACTAACAATGAAAAAGGAAAACAAATGACAGCACTAAAAAAAGTAAAGTCAAAAAGTTTAACCGACAAAGAAAATAAGTTAGGGTTAAATTTTGCTTTGATTAAATATCAAATCAAAGACTACACAAAGAAATTAGATTTGTTAAAAGAGCAAATCTCAATTTTATTTGAACAGAAAAAACAAAATGTAATTTTTATCTTTGACGAAAAACATCAAGGGTACATTCAGAAAATTACTAGAGTAATGAAAAGATTTGACACAACTAAATTCAAATCAGAAAACCCAGAGGTTTATGAAAAGTATTTGGTTGATTCTAATTACTTGGAGTTCAAACCTTTTATTGAGGAGTTAGAAAATGGCAAATAATCTAACTACAATCATACAAAGTAATTTAGCTAAAGTTAATAATAATACTCAATTAACTGAAAGTCAGAAAAAAACTTTCAGAGAATTAGATTATCAATTAATGTTCAAGACTTTGGAAAGTATTGTCGAGGAAACAATGCTAGAGTATCAAGGTACTGAAAGCGTGGAGTTCTTAAGACGAAAGTATATTGAGAAGTTCCAACACTTACTTGAGTTAATAAGTAAGTAATGACTGATAAGAATAATCTTTGGATATATCGGTCAGATATTAATAACCCTAGTCGAGTGGCTAGGGTTAAACTAAAGACAGTCATTAGGTATCTTAATCGCAAGGTTGCAAGGCGATACACTTACCATGCTAACAAGACTACAACTAAAGGTTGCTTTAGCAGGTAGCATCAATAGCCCAGCTTAATAGCTGGGCTATCGTTCCGAGTTTAGAGTTCCATTTTCCAAAAACCTATATAAATCAACATCAACACCCCCCACCCCCCGTTTTACAGTTCTATGTATCTAGGCGTCTTGGTGTATAAGCAAGTTGCATACACGCATAGGGGTGGTATATCCTACAAATTATATGGAAAATGAATTGTTGACGGGGGAGCAGCTTAGAGACAAAGTGGAGTCCCTTTGGTTGAAACACATAAAATTATGTCAAGATAATTTTTTATATTTTGTAAAAGAAATGTGGCCGGATATTATTTTTAAAAAAGAAAAAGATAAATCTAAGTGGGGCCACCATCAAGTTATTGCAAATGAATTTACTAAGATAGCTAAACAGAAAAAAGGGAGGCTCATTATTAATATGCCACCCAGACATACTAAATCTGAATTTGCTTCCGTTTATTATCCTGCATGGATTATAGGGAAGTTTCCTAAGATGAAATTAATGCAAGTTTCTCACAACGCAGAACTAGCAGCACGATTTGGTAGTAAGGTTCGTAATTTAGTTGACTCACCACAATACAAACAAATTTTTGGTGATGTTCGTTTAAGAGAAGATTCTAAAGCAAAGGGACGTTGGGAAACAAATCATGGTGGTGAGTACTATGCTGCCGGTGTCGGTGGTTCTATTACAGGTAGAGGTGCTGATTTATTAATCATAGATGATCCACATACAGAACAAGATGTATTAAGTGATACCGCTATGGAAAAATCTTATGAATGGTATTCATCAGGACCCCGTCAGCGTTTACAGCCAGGTGGTTCCATCTTGTTAGTAATGACTAGGTGGGCTGAAGATGATTTAACTGGACGACTTATTAAATCACAAACAGAAGCTAAAGCAGATAAATGGAAATTAATTTCTTTTCCAGCAATACTTCCAAGTGGTGAACCAGTATGGCCAGAGTATTGGAACCTAGAAGAATTAGAAAAAGTTAAAGCATCTATCTCAATTAGAAATTGGAACTCTCAATACATGCAAGATCCAGTTGCAGAAGAAGGTGCAATTATAAAAAGAGATTGGTGGAAACCATGGAAAAAAAGTATACCAGCTTTGCAACATGTTATTCAAAGTTATGATACTGCATTTAGTAAAAAAGAAACTGCGGATTATTCTGCTATTACAACATGGGGAGTTTTTTATCCAGATGAAGTTACCCCTGCATTAATTCTATTAGATGCTGTAAAAGGAAGGTATGACTTTCCTGAACTTAAAGCAGTAGCTTTAGATCAATATAAATACTGGGAGCCAGAGTCCGTGGTTATTGAAGCAAAAGCCTCTGGATCTCCATTAATTCAAGAATTACGTAGAATGGGTATACCTGTGATAGATTTTAGCCCTAGCAAAGGAAATGACAAGTTTACTAGGGTAAATGCCTGTGCCCCTGTTTTTGAATCTGGTTCCATCTGGTATCCCCATGGTGAGAGTTTTGCAGATGAAGTAATTGAGGAATGTGCAGCGTTTCCGCATGGTTCTTATGATGACTATGTTGATAGCATGACACAAGCTGTGTTAAGATACCGACAGGGTAATTTCGTTTCTACTTATTCCGACTATGTAGAACCTGAAAGAATACCACGTGAATATAAATACTACGAGGGTTAAAACTATGTTATCAGCAAAACAAAAAAAGATTGCTTCAAAAGCAGGTGATCCAAATAAAATAGACGCAAAAGATTTCGCAGTACTAAAAGCAGAAAAAGCTAAAGGTAGAGGAATGGGTTTACAAGATGAACAATTACCACCAGGAAAAATGGAAACTGCTAAAAAAGGTAAAATGATTAAAAAAGCCAAAGACATGTCCAAGTTGCATGAGAATAAAGAAACTACTATGCAAGAAGGAAAAGAAACTATGATGGAATCAAAAGGTTATGAAGAATCTTCATCAGGTAAAATGTCTAAAAAAATGGGCGGTGGTATGGTAGATCCAACTATGGCTAACTATCAAAAAGGTGGTTCAGTTATGGCAAGAGGAAATAAAATCGCTAGAATAAGACCAACTAAATTATATTAATATGGCTGAACCAAAAAAAGAAAAGAAACCAAAAAAACCAGTACGTCCAACAGTAAAAGCAATGGAAGATGCTTTAACTGCAGGCGCAGCAGGATCATTATTAGGATCTGCAACAGGAGCAGAAGCTACTGATCCATTTCTTGAAAGAAATGAATTTAAAAGAAATTTTTATAATCAATTAAGTCAACCAGCAATTGATGCAGAGACAATGTATGGTAAAGGAACTAAAAGAGGATTTGAATATCCAACAGTAGATCCTGATACAAAGATGATGCAAGATGCTCAAGGCATGGCTGAAGGTGGATCTGTAAGAGGACAGAAAAACATTCAGGTAAAGAAAAAAATATTTAAAGGAGTATTTTAATATGGGTACGAATGGTTCTAATTTCGACGCAGACTTTGAACAAGTATTAAAAGAGTATGAAGAAAAAAACAAATTAAAAACAACTAGTGGTAAAGGACATTTTGATACAAAAGAAGGAAGTGTTAGACATGTTTATGTTACAAAGAATGATATATCTAAAGATGTTCCAAAATCACAAGTATCTAATTTTTTAGAAAGAAGAAAAGCTTTAGGTAGTTTTAAAAGTTTACCAGGAGCTATTGGTAAAGCAATCGGTGCAGGAGCACTAGCAGGAGTTGCTTTAGAAAAAGGAATTAATAAACTTAAATCAACAGAAGGAAGAGATGCTGAATCTGAGATACCTTCAGACGTTGAAGGAAAAGCAAAAGGTGGAATGACTAAAGGCCAAAAGAAAGTTGGTAGAGTCATGAGAGAATTTAAAAAAGGTGAATTACATTCTGGAAAAAAAGGTCCAGTTGTGAAAAATCCTAAACAAGCAATTGCTATTGCTTTATCAGAAGCTGGTATGTCTAAGCCACAAAAGAAACAAGAAGGCGGACTAGTTAGATTTAAAAAACAATATCAGATGCATAATGGAAAGTTCTAATGAAGAAAAAAGCAAAAGCTTTAAAACAAGCATCTACAAAAAATAAAATTATTAAACCTGTAAAAGCATTTACAGGATTAGAAATTGCTTTAATATCTGGAGCAGGTTCGTTTTTAGCTGGTGAGTTATTGAAAGACAAACCAAAAGCATCTGGATTTAAAGATCCATTTAAACAATACGATCCAGCAATGACACCGGCACAGTATGTTGCTAAACAAACATCTGCTTCAGGCGTTGCAGGAGAAGCATTGGACCCTGTTACGTCAGCCGGTGAATCTGCAGCAAAGTCAACGAGCACTAGTGCAGGGACCACGGACAACGAACAAGATAAAGAAAAAACAGCTACTATGAAGCGTGGTGGCATGGTTCGCGGTCAAGGAATAGCTTTGAGAGGTACGAAGTTCAAAGGGGTATTCTAATGCCTAGAGGAACTTGTTGGAAGGGTTACGTACAAAAAGGTTTTAAGAAAAAAGGAAATAGATCAGTTCCAAATTGTGTAGCAGTTCAAAACGCCTATCTTGGTAGAGCTGTAAAACAACCATCAGAAACAGAAAACGAATTTCAAATAAGACATGAATATCATACTCCATTTAAAGGACCACAAAAGGCATATGGAGGTAAACTTATAGTGGACAATTTTCAAGAATTAAAAAAAAGAGTTAAAGACTATAGTGCATTTAAAAAAGTAAAAAAAATGCAAGAACAAGATAAAGAACAATATTTTAAAGAAAGAGATAAACAACAAGAAGAAGAAAATTTTGAAAGATTTAAAGGAGATATGTACGGGGTAGAAGTTAAACGAGGTGGACTAATTAAAGGTAGACCAAAACTTGCACTACGTGGATGGAAATAAATGCCTAAGACTAAAAAATTATTGTCAGGTGGTTTGTTAACCAAAGCCATGCGCCAGGTTGTAAAAGCATCACAGAAAATAGGCGCTCCAAAAATAGGAGAGATGACTAAAGAAAATGTTGGTACTATTAAAACTGCAAAAAGTATTTTAGAAGATACAGGTGGCAAGGACATGACAGGTAAATTAGGAGATGAGGTCACTCAAGATTTAGCAAGAACAATGGCAAGAGCTGAAAAATCAGATAAGTATTCAAAAATTTTAAATCGTGCTAAAGAAGATCCAGAAGCAACTTCTTCTATTAAAGAAAATTTAAATAAAAGCCTTTCTAAGTTATCTGACTATGGAAAAAACTTAAGAGAACAAGCTAAAGCAATTATTGATAAAGATGTTGAAAAACCTTTACTACAAAGTAAAGGTGGTCTTATAAAAGGATATCCTAAGTTAGCAAAAAAAGGATGGAAGTAAATGTCAGAGCAAACAAAAAAAGCTCAGGAACAAAAAGATGATACAGCAGGGATAGGTACTCTTGTTGGTATTACTGCATTAGCTGCTCTTCCTTTTTTAAGACCTGTTAGAAATTTCGTAAGACAGAAATTAGCAAAAGAAACAATAGAGTCCCAAGCAGGAACAAATATACCAAGAGTTGTAGCTGAAGAGGCACAGGTTGTTCCACAAATAACTTATTCTCCGGATAAGACTAAGATCAATTACATGGTCAAACAGAAGCAACCACAGATTGAACCATTATTGAATGATAGATCTTTTGAATCTAAACCTATGTTTGGTTCTTCTTTATATGATGCAATTAAAACATCCCCTGCAGATGAAATGTTGGCAGATGATTGGTTAAAGTTTTTTAAAACAAAACAGAATACTAAATACAATGATGGAAGATCTTCTTCTATTCAAACAGAAGAATTGTTTGATACAAACATTGCAGACTTAGACTCTAAAGGAAATTTAATAGGGGGTCTTTTAGCTGCAGCTAGAAATATTAATGCTCCAATTAATAAAGAACTATTATTAATGCAGGTTAAAAGTAATCCTATTAATAAAATGAAACTTGTTGAATTTAAAGCTCCAGAAAATTTTCAAGGTTCAATTAATGCATTAGAAGAGCAAATTAAAAGTGTATATGATGTTGTTAGTAAAAAATATCCTACTGCTTTAGAAGGAAATCAAGTATCAGGAATTTCAGATTTACAAAAAGTTATACAAATGGTTCAAGGAATTAAATTAAACAATGCTCAATATTCTGGTTCTAATTTAAGTGATACAACATTACAAAGTTTAGGACAAATATTTAGAGACTCTCTTAAAAAATTAAATGTTAAAGGAATTGATCCACAAGATAAATCTATATTTCAAAATGCTTTAAAAACTGTAAATGCAGAAACTGAAAAATTAGTTATGTCAGCAAGAAGTCCATATAAACTACAACATAATAGTTCGGAAGTAGGACAATATAAATTACCGGGAGAAACAAATCCAGTAGAAATGGTTTGGTATTATCCTGAAAAAATTCCAACAAATAAACTTAGTGGAAGTCATTTTAGAATTCCAGATGTAAAAACTTCTGGTGAAGCACAGCCATTAGTGCATGCAATGTACGGAACAAGATTTACACCAAAAGGAGAAAAAGTTTTATCAATAAATGAAATTCAAGCAGATATTCAACAATCAGTTTATGAACAAATTAAAGATGAAGGTAAGAAAAGAATAAATCCTTTTAATAGAGAGGCACAAGCGGGATTATTACTTAAACCTAAAGAAACTATACAAGTTAAAATAAATGAACTTTTAAAAAAAGGTATGTATGCAACAGAAGATGAAGCATATCAGTTAAATAAATTATTAGGAGAACAAAAATTAATAAGAACAGGATTGACTGCAGAAAAAACAACTAATACAACTGATTTTCTTCCTATGTTTGATACTAAACAATATACAGATTATGCAGTTAAAACTATTGCGAGACGTGCAGCAGAACAAGGAGATCAGTACGTAGCCGTTGTTCCTGTTAGTCATATTGGTAGAGGTAAAGGAGCAATTCCTGGAAATGAACTAGTATATGGATATGCAAATGGAAAAGGGATTGCTAAAAAAGGAGAAGCTATAATTCCAGAGTCAATGAGAAAATTAGCTAATCAATACAGAACAGAAGCTAAAACTATACAGGTATCTAAATCAGATCCAGATAGTCCTTTTAAAATTGTACAAGTAAGAAAAATAAAAAGATTTAATAAGAACCCAGATAAATTTGATGATGTTAAAGAACTAGAAGAATTTAAAGTAAATCACCATACGGCTGCTTTTAAAAATGAAGAAGATGCTAAAAGATTTTTAAGTACTTATGGAGAAGGTGGTAAAATAGAGTTTATTCCTAAGGATAGCCCTGAATTATATGATTTAATGTATGCTTTAAGAGTAACACCTGATATGGCTAACAAACCTTTTAAACTTTACAAACATACCGGTGGTCTGATAGAAGATATCTTTAAAGCACCTTTAATATAATATAAACTATAAATATGGCTATTGAAAACGAATTTCCAAACGAGCAAACAGAAGATTTAAACGTAACAGATAGAGAAACTCCAGTTGGTTCATCTAACGATGTTAACGTTGTTGTTGAAGGAGAAGAACCCGTTGTTGAAGAACAAGTAGAAGACGATTTTAATAAAAACATTGCAGAAGAAATGGATGAAAGAGATCTTCAAGATCTTGCTAATCAATTAATTTCCGATTTTAAAAACGATAAAATGACAAGAGAAGATTGGGAACAAAGTTATACTAAAGGTTTAGATTTATTAGGATTTAAATACACATTACAAACAAGACCTTTTCAAGGAGCGTCAGGAGTAACACATCCATTACTTGCTGAAGCTGTAACACAATTTCAAGCACAAGCTTATAAAGAATTACTTCCATCTGAAGGACCAGTAAGAACTCAAATCATTGGTGTTCAAAATCAAGAAAGAGAAGATCAAGCAGCTAGAGTTTCTGATTTTATGAATTACATGTTGATGGAAAGAATGGATGAATACACTCCAGAGTTTGATCAATTATTATTTTATTTACCATTAGCAGGATCTGCATTTAAAAAAATTTATTACGATGAAGTTTTAGAAAGAGCTGTTTCTAAATTTATACCTGCTGAAGATTTAGTAATACCTTATTATGCAACTGACATAAGAGATTGCGAAAGAATAACTCATATCATTAGAATGACTGAGAATGAGATTAGAAAAAAACAAGTTGCTGGTTTTTATAGAGACATAGAATTAAATACACCACAAGATAATACATCTGATATTAAGAAAAAATATAATGAACTAGAAGGTGTTTCTAAAGGAGCAGAAAATGAAGACACTTACTCTGTTTTAGAAATGCATGTTGATCTAGATATCGAAGATGAAGATAATGTAAAAATACCCTACATAGTTACAATAGATGAAACTTCTCAAGAGATTTTATCTATATACAGAAATTACAAAAAAGACGATCCTAAAGCTAGAAAGATAAATTATTTTGTACATTATAAATTTTTACCAGGACTAGGTTTTTATGGTTTTGGTTTAATTCATATGATAGGTGGTCTATCTACTGCAGCAACTTCTGCCCTAAGACAATTATTAGATGCAGGAACTTTAGCTAACTTACCTGCTGGATTTAAATCTAGAGGAATGAGAATTAGAGATGATGAACAGCCAATTCAACCAGGTGAATTCAGAGATGTAGATGCACCAGGAGGAAATATTAGAGATCAATTTCAATTATTACCTTTTAAAGAACCAAGCGCTACGTTGTATCAATTAATGGGCTTCTGTGTTGAAGCTGGTCAGCGTTTCGCGGGTATTGCAAGTATGCAAGTGGGTGATGGTAATCAAGGAGCAGCAGTTGGAACAACTATTGCATTACTAGAACGTGGTGCAAGAGTGATGTCAGCGATTCATAAACGAATTTATTACGCAATGAAGCAAGAATTTAAGATTTTGTCACGAGTTTTTGCAGAATATTTACCTCCAATATATCCTTATGATGTTTATGGTGGTGAGAGAACAGTAAAAGTAACAGATTTTGATGACAGAGTAGATATTTTGCCAGTTGCAGATCCAAATATTTTCTCAATGTCACAAAGAATTACACTTGCGCAGACACAATTGCAAATTGCACAAACAAATCCGCAAATTCATAACGTTTATGAAGCATATAGACGTGTATATTCTGCACTTGGAACAAAAAATATTGATGAAATTTTGTTAAGACCAGAAAAACCATTTCCAAAAGACCCAGCAATTGAAAATATGGAAGGATTACAGATGAAAATGCCAAAAGCTTTTGCTGAACAAGATCATGATGCACATATTATGGCTCATAAAATGTTTATGCAGAGTAGAATGGTACAAATTAATCCACCTGTGTATGCTTTGTTTCAAGGACACATGTCAGAACACATATCTTTGAAAGCTACGATGGAAGTTTATGTTGCAATGAAGCAAGATCCTAAATATGCTGAAATGGAACAAGCTAATCCAGATGCTTTTAGAATAGAAGCAGATGCTTTAATTGCAAAAAGAGTTAATGAATTAACAATGGCACTTATTCAAGAAGAATCAGCAACTTCTCAACAAGATCCATTAGTTGCTTTAAAACAAAGAGAACTAGATTTAAAAGCTATGGATATTCAAAGACGATCTCAATATGATGCTGAAAAATTAGACCAACAACAAAATCAATTTGAAGATAGATTAGATTTAGATGAAGAAAAATTACAACAACAACGAGATTTACAAGCTCAAAGATTAGCTGTATCAATGCAATCAACAGCAATGAAAGTTAATAAGCCAAGAGGCTCAGGTGATAGGTAAAAGATTTGGTATCCCACCATTAAAAGGTCCTGCTTCTCAAGGATTAAAAATGAAAAAACTTAAACTAAAAAAAACTAAATTAAAAAAGCTTAATGTTAGAAAAAAGTAATTATTTAGAGTTGTTTAAATTTAAAGAAAAAGAAAGAGTAAGAAAACAGATTTATTATAAAAATAATGCAAAGCTTATAAACGAAAGAATAGCTAATTATAATAAATTAAATCCTGAAAAGAGAAAATTAGTTGCAAAGAAATCTTGGATAAAATGTAAATATGGAATTGTTTATGAAGATTATTTATCCATGCATCGTGAACAAGAATATAAATGTAAAATTTGTAAAAGACATGCTGATGAGTTTAAAAAAAAATTAGTAGTAGATCATGATCATAAAACCGGTAAAGTTAGAGCTTTATTATGCACTAATTGCAATTCACAGTTACATGTGTTAGAAAATAAAGAGCTATACGATAAGTATATGAATTATTTAAATGAATATAAGGATCAATAATGATACAAATGTTAGGCGCTGTTGCACCTTTAGCAAAGATTTTATTTAGCACAATAGAAAAATCTGTTCCTGATAAAGATTTACAAGCAAAATTAAAAGCAGATTTACAAACACAATTACTACAATCAAACACACAAGAATTACAAGCTGCAGCAAAGATTATTGAGGCAGAGGCTAAAGCGGGTTGGTTCGCATCAAGCTGGAGGCCCCTTTTAATGTACGTATTAATTTTTATATTAATATGGAACTATGTATTAGGGCCAGTACTTCTATTTTTCTTTAAAGCATCTATAACTATCACTCTTCCAGGAGACGTATGGACTCTTTTACAGATTGGTCTTGGAGGGTATGTCGTGGGGCGCAGCGCGGAATCAGTTGCACGAACAATGGCTAATAAACCACAACCAAAAGAACAAGAAAACGGGTAGTGAAGTACCTATTGTTGTTATTATTGCTTTATAGCTGCAATAATATAAATTCGCCTTATATAGATAATATAACTTTATTAAAAATAGAAAAAAAATTTTAACATGATAGATTACGAAAGTTATAAGTATATAAAAAGTCAGATAAATAAGTCAGTAGAACGTTTAAAAGAAGCTTTAGTGTACAGTGTAGACAAATGGGAGGACATCTTATATATTAGAGGAAAAATTCAGGGCCTTGAAACCCTGCTACAGGATCTCACTGACCTGCAGAAAAAACAGGAGCTATTTGATGACGACAAAGACACCAAGTCTGGAAGTACCGAAACATAAAGAAGCACTTCTAGATTCCTACAAAGAAAAAGAAGTTAAAGAAGAACCTTTAACTCCAGAAAATTTTCAAGAATCAGCACTAGATCAATTACCTAATCCAACAGGATATAGAATATTAGTTCTAATGCATGCTGGTGCTAGAAAAACAAAGGGCGGCATTCATCTCACAGAAAATACATTAGAAACAATACAGATGACATCTGTTTGTGGCTACGTATTAAAAATGGGAGATCTTTGCTATAAAGACGAAAAAAAGTTTCCGAATGGACCATGGTGTAAACCAAAAGAATGGGTTATGTTTGGTCGATATGCGGGAGCACGATTCAAAATAGATGGAGGAGAAATCAGAATTCTTAATGATGATGAAATCATTAGTACAATTAAGAGTCCTGAAGCTATTTTGCAACTGTACTAAATAACATGGAGTATGTATGGCTGAAGAAAACAAACGTCAGCCAGATGTCGAACTAGACACTGATGACGCAAAAGAGACAACCATACAACTTGAGGAAAAGAAGGAAGAAAAAGACAAAAGACCAAATCTAAATCTAGGAGAAGTAGATTTAGAATATACAGATTATAGTCAAAATAAAAAAGAAAAGATTGACATATCTGTAGAAGAAAAAGAAGAGATAAAAGCAGACAAACCTGCTGATCAAGAAGATCTATCTTCTTTTAGTGATTCTGTTCAAAAAAGAATAGATAAGCTTACTCGTAAAATGCGTGAAGCAGAAAGACGAGAACAAGCAGCGCTTGATTATGCTCAAGGTTTACAAAAAAAGTACACCGATGCTCAAAAAAAATATCAAGAAATAGATGATAGTTATATTAAACAGTATGATGCTAGAATAGATGCTGAAAAAGATACTGTTAAAAAAAGACTAAAAGACGCTATTGAATCTCAAGATGCAGAAGCAATTATATCTGCTAATGAAGAACTTTCTAGATTAATTGTTGAGAAAGAAAGAGCTAAAATATCTATAGCAACAAAAGAGAAACAGAAAAAAGAGACAGAACAAAACGAAAAAGAAGTTCAAAATGTTGAACAAAATCAACAAATTGAAAGAAAAGCAGTAGCACCAAGTACTAAAGCTAAAAAGTGGGCTGAAGAAAATACTTGGTTTGGAAGTGATGAATACATGACTAATACAGCGTTTCAAGTTCATGAAAAACTACAAAGTGAAGGGTTTGACCTGGACAGTGACGAGTATTATAATGAAATCAACAAACAGATGAAGGATATTTATCCTCATAAGTTTGCTGAAGATAAGCAAGAACAGAGAAAGCCCGTCCAAACTGTTGCCTCTGCAAATAGAGGAAAAACTGGACGCAGAACTGTGAAACTCACCAAGTCGCAGGTTGCTATTGCAAAAAAATTAGGGGTGCCACTAGAAGAATACGCAAAATACGTGAAGGAGGCAAATTAGTATGAGCGAAGAAATAAAAAAGACTTCACGCAACTCAGAGTTGAGGTCTAAGGACAAGAGAAAAACTCAATGGGTTCTACCATCTAACTTAGATGCACCACCCGCGCCTGAAGGTTATAAACACCGATGGCTTAGAGCAGAAGCAGGAGGTTTCGTGGACTCAGCAAATATGTCTAAGAAACTTAGAGAAGGATATGAACTAGTTAGGGCTGAAGAATTAAAAGAACTAATTGGTGACAATGAATTCCCTGTAATTTCTGAAGGTAAACATTCGGGTGTAATTGGAGTTGGAGGCCTTGTGCTGGCAAGGATACCGATCGAGATTGTTAGGCAAAGATCTGAATACTTTAATAGAAAAAGTAAAGATCAGATTAGAGCTGTAGATAATGATCTTATGAAGGAACAGCGACCAGAGATGCCGATTAATATTAATCGACAATCTCGTGTAACTTTTGGTGGTAACAAGAAATAATTTTTTTGTAAAACCATCCAAAAAAATATAAACTATAAAATGGAGAAAATATAAAATGGCAAACGTACTTGAAAGATTTGGTTTAAGACCAAGTCGACAATTAAACGGTAGCCCATTTATTAACGCACAAAACAGATACAGAATAGCGTCTGGCAACTCAACTAGTATTTTTCAAGGAGATTTGGTAAAACCACTTGCTTCTGGAACAATATCTAGAGCCGTTGCTAACACTTCTGATACTGTTATAGGCGTTTTTAATGGTTGTTTTTATACAGATCCAACAACTCAAAAACCAACGTTTAGTAACTTTTATCCGCAGTCTACAAATGCATCAGACGTTATCGCATTTGTAATAGATGGTCCGGATACAGTGTTTGAAGTAAACGCTAATGCTGTTTTTGCAGTTGCTGATTTGTTTCAAAACTACTCAATAAACAATGTGTCAGGAAGCACTCAGACAGGTATATCTTTAGTACAATTAGATGTAGCTAATTCTGGGACAGCCGGAACTTATGTGATTCAAGCAATTGATATTTCACAAAGTCCAGAAAACAATGACGTTGCGACATCGAACGCGAATATTATGGTTAGAATTAATAACCATTTCTATCGCCAAGGTGGCACAGGTCTATAATAGGAGAATAAATAATGGCTATATCACGATCACAACTAGTTAAAGAACTAGAGCCAGGATTGAATGCACTATTCGGCCTGGAATACAGTAGATACGAGAACGAGCACGCAGAAATCTTCATAACTGAAACTTCGGACAGAGCGTTTGAAGAAGAAGTTATGTTAACAGGTTTTGACAGTGCTGAAGTTAAACAAGAAGGTGCTCCAGTAGTATTCGATCAAGCTAATGAAGCATATACTTCAAGATACACTCATGAAACAATCGCATTAGCGTTTGCTATTACTGAGGAAGCTATTGAAGATAACCTTTACGATAGACTTGCATCTCGTTATACAAGAGCGTTAGCTAGATCAATGGCTAACACTAAACAAGTTAAAGCAGCGGCTGTATTAAACAATGGGTTTAATTCAAGCTTTACAGGTGGAGACGGAAAAGAGCTTTTAGCTACAGACCATCCTCTTGCTAATGGTGGAACTTTCAGTAATGAACTTGCTACTGCAGCTGACCTTAACGAAACATCACTAGAGCAATCTTTAATTGATATTGCATCTTTTGTTGACGAAAGAGGATTAAAAATCGCTATCCAAGGTAGAAAATTAATAATTCCAAAAGAATTACAATTTACTGCTGAAAGATTGTTGAAAACTCCTCTAAGAACATCAACATCTGATAACGATATCAATGCAATCAAAAATATGGGAATGATTCCAGAAGGTTATAGAGTTAATCACTTTTTAACTGATACTGATGCATTCTTTATTATTACTGATGCTCCAAATGGTCTAAAACACTTTGTAAGATCGCCAATTAAAACTGCGATTGAAGGTGATTTCGACACAGGTAACGTTAGATTCAAAGCTAGAGAAAGATATGTCTTCGGATTTTCTGACCCTAGAGGAATCTTCGGTTCACCAGGGGCTTAATAATTAAGTCTTTTTACAAAGGGGGCCAAGGTTTACTTTGGCCCCTTTTTCTTTTATAATAATAAATAATCTAGATATAATTAGTTTTGTAGACTGGCTAGACAGACGGTATAGAGACTACAGAGCTTAACCACTATACGGGAGAATAATATGGGACAATCAACGTTTTCAGGACCAGTAAAATCTTTAGCAGGTTTTATTAATTCTGGAGTATCAAACTCAGTAACAACAGGAGCAGCTGCAATATCATTAGATGTTGCTAACTATTCTGGAAAACAAATCTATTACACAAGTACAGCAGCATCAACTTTTACATTACCTGCTGTAAATAACACTACACCAAATGATCCAACTGATCCAAATCAATTGAATAACTATGGTGCAACTTTTAATTTTGTACTTTCAACAACAGTAACAGGAAATTTTGTAGTTAAAGTAGCAAATGCTTCTGACACTATGGTAGGAACAGCCATTCTTGGTTCTGGAACTACTGCATTAGTATTTAGCACAGCAACTGCATCAGACACTATTACTTTAAGTGGTACAACTACAGGTGGAGTGGGCGGAGCAACTATCACTGCTACAGTAGTCGGAGCTAATAGATACAAAGTTAACGTAGTATCTGGAGCTACAGGAGCAGTAGCTACACCATTTAGTGCTACAGTATAATTAATTTATTTTAAGGGGCTCTTCGGAGCTCCTTAAATTACAAGGAGTTAAAATGAAATCAGATGTAAAACCGGTCATATGTGCAAGTACTTCATCTAATGCAGTATTGTTTACTGGTCCTACAAGACTTAGAGGATTTATGATTCAAGCTGCTAATACCTCTGGAACAGCAATTATTAATGGTTTAGCAAATGCTTCTGCTGTTAGTTCTTCTACTAATACACAAGTTTATATTCCTTTAACAGTTGGTGCAAACCAAATTGAAACATTAAATCTTCCTGAAGATGGCGTTTTATATGCTGGAAGAAATGGCACAGGAATTATTGATGGTATTGGAGTTACTGGAAACACAAGTGCTCTAACTATTACACTATTTATAGATAAATAATGGTTCAAGAAGATATTCTTGATTATCAAGAGTCAGTAATGCAACTCGTTTCAGGAATGAAACGTGGTGGCGATGTAATGCCAGCCAGAAATAAAAAGAATTTTAGACCTACAGAAAAAGGTGCTGGAATGACTCGCGCGGGCGTGCAGGCGTACAGGCGCGCGAACCCTGGTTCAAAATTATCAACAGCAGTTACAGGTAAAGTTAAACCAGGAAGTAAGTCAGCTAAGAGAAGAAAATCTTATTGTGCAAGATCTGCCGGTCAAATGAAAATGTTTCCAGGAGCAGCCAAAGATCCTAACTCAAGATTGCGCCAAGCTAGACGTAGATGGAAATGTTAGTTAAAGTTCCGTCTAAAGATGGAAAAAAATAATTTATTAGTTCATAAACATTTAATTATTCGTGCTGAAGTTTACCGTCCACCGATGGACGAGGAGTTTCTTAGGCGATGGTTAAATGACTTCATTACAGAAATTGGAATGAAAGTTATGATGGGTCCTTATGTTCAATATTCTAATATGGTTGGCAATCGTGGTATTACTGGTGCTGCTATTATAGAAACATCTCACATTGTTATGCACGTATGGGACGAAGTACATCCTGCATTAATGCAGTTTGATGTATATAGTTGTGGAGAATTTGATTCAGAAACTATATGTAATAAAATAGAAAAAGATTTCACAGTTCATAAAATTGAATACAAATTCCTTGATAGAGAGCATGATTTAAAGGAAATATTCAAATTGAAAGTAGTAGAGTAGTAGTATATAAACTACTTGCTATATGTCATATTTAAATGCTAACATACCTCCAATTTATTGTAAAATAAGAAGGGAATATTTATATGACTTACGAGAACATCAAGGAGAAACTGAAGACTGTGTGGTATTCGGTTTGGGGAGTATTAGCGGGCGTGCATTATTGTTTCACTGTCTACTTACGAACGGTGCAATCTATTGGAGACTTCCTATCTCTGCTTTTATTCAAAGAGGAAGCGGCGCTACTTTGTATCAAGGACAAATGGAACATCAAGATCTCGAAGATCTTCAGCTATGGAATTCATTTAGTTATTATCCTGCTGTTACTACTTTTGATTTTTTAATAGGACAACGTTGTAAATATTTAGGAAAGGATAAAAAATTTATTAATGGGGAATATTTATTCACTGTGGATTGGGCACATCCAGAACCTAATATCTTGGATACTGAACATTCCGAAATACCTGATCAGCATAAGTGTGCTCACGTTTTGGCTCTTGATAACGGTAATTATGCAGCTCAGCCTAATAATCGTATTCTGTGGAGTATTCCTAGCTTTACCACTTCTAAACATTGGCCAGATTATAAAGTTCAAACTACAGAATGGAATGTTGAAAATAAAGGGTTTGTGACAGATGACACAGACAATTTTTTTTATGATATAATAGATAAGGATAAAAAATAATTATGGGCGAAATAGGACAAAAAATTATATTTGCAATAATACCTATTCTATTTACTTGTGTGGTTTATTTAATGAACGCACTTTCAACATTACAAAATAATGTAAATACACTCCAATCAAAAGTTCAAATAGTTGTATCGGCAGATAATAAACAAGTTACAAATTTAGATGCTGCACTAGCTAGAGAAAAACTAAGACAAGATCTATTAGATTCAGTTCAAGAAATTAATTCTAGAGCAAGTCAAAATAGAGCAAGAATAGACGTGCTTGAAAGAAGACTAGATATTTTAGACAAACTTGTTGTACCAACAATCAAAAAATAATTGTATTAACAATTTGACAGTTGGATGCTGTCTCTTAAATCACTGTAAATGCCATGACAATAAAGAATTTGTTAATAAAGTATTTGATAGTAGCTCTACTAGCGTTTGTATTAGGTACATTCTTTCCGAACCCCGTCGCCAAGAAGAAGACTGAGAACGCCACAATCGCCTGGGCTAAGAGCCTGGGGTTTGGTCCTCCAAGGTTTGAATATCATAATAATCAAGAATTCATTGCCTCACTCAAAAAGTGTATCTCCTACCTCAATTTTGACATCCCTAAAAACAAACATATAAATACAGAGCTTATAGTTGCTCAAGCTATCGTAGAAAGCAACTATGGAACGTCAAGGTTCGCATTAGAGGGCAATAATCTATTTGGTATAAGGGTATGGTCAAAAGAGGGAATGCTACCTTATAAACAACCGGATACTATAGAATGGCGTGTCAGGGTCTTTAAAAGCAAGTGCGAATCTGTTAAGTATTACATAGAAATTTTAAATACAAAACAAGTGTACACAGAATTTAGAAAAGCTAGGGATATGTCATTCAATAGAGATCCTATTAAAATGGCAAAAGCATTAGATAGTTTTTCTACAAACAAAGAATATGAAAAACATGTTATTGAGGTTATTAAAAAATTAAGAAATGAAACTAAATAAAGATATAAAAATACAAAACATATTATCAATAGATTTTGATTGGGTAGAATCTTTAAAAGACATGGAAGAATTAATTGTTTACATAAATAAAAATGTAAATAAAGATAAAAAAATTACTTTTTCATATTATCATGATAATATCTATTCATTATTTAAACATGGCGTTAATGAATATAATTTAGTTAATATAGATAAACATCATGATTATAGTTATAATATTAATAAAAATAATATGATAGATGAAGGAAATTGGCTATTTCATTTATCAAATGTATTTAATAAAAAAATAAATTATACTTGGATATCTAAAAATGATTCTGTTCCAAATAGAAATGTTGATCTTAGAAAAAATTTAAAAAATTTTAATTTCTATAATTTTTTATTAGAAATACCCAATTTAAATTTTGATACATATTTTTTTTGTTGTAGCCCGGAATACTCAAATCAATTTAGTAATACAGCTTATGAAATTATAAGAAAAATTTATGAATCTAAGTAAAAGTTTTACATTAAATGAATTAACAAAGTCTCAAGAAGCGACAAGACTTGGAATAGATAATACACCAAATGACGAAAATATATTAAATTTAAAAATACTTTGTGAAAATATACTACAACCTATTAGAGACTTTTATGGTATGCCATTGTCCGTGAGTTCTGGGTATAGATCAGCGGCACTTTGTGAAGCTGTAGGTTCTTCATATAAAAGTCAGCATACTAAAGGTCAAGCAGCAGATTTTGAGATATTTGGTGTAGCTAACAAAGAGTTAGCTGATTGGATTACAACTAATCTTGAATACGATCAGTGTATATTAGAATTTTGGAATGAGAATGAGCCTAATTCTGGATGGGTACATTGTAGTTATTCAATAAATAACAATAGGAAGCAATACTTGAAGGCACAGAAGATAGGTGGTAAAATCGTTTATTCACCAATGGAGTAAAAATGCCAATAGGAAGATCACAAATACCGCAACAAATCGAAGGCAAGATACGAGGTGCAAAACCCTCAAGAGCCATGCTTAAATCTAAAAAAAGAAAGAAAAAATAATGAGTAAACTTTGTCCAAGAGGAAAAGCTGCAGCTAAAGCAAAATTTAAAGTGTACCCTAGCGCGTACGCGAACATGTATGCGAGCGCAGTATGTTCAGGTAAAATTGTGCCTGGTGGTAAAAAAAAGAAAATGAGTGGTGGCAGTATTTCACAAGAAAGAAAAGCAGTATCTAATTATAAACAAGGTGGTGTTGCTAAAGGTTGTGGAGCTGTAATGGAAAAAAGAAGAAAAGTAACTAAAAAATATTAATATGGGTTTACGTAACTGGGTTAAAGAAAAGTGGGTGGATATTGCAAATAAAAAATCTGACGGTTCTTATCCTAAATGTGGAAGAAGCGGTGGAGAAAAAAGAAGTAATTATCCTAAGTGTGTGCCTATTGCAAAGACTAGATCTATGAGCCGTGGACAAAAATCAAGTGCCGTGGCACGAAAACAACAAGCCGCGAACACCGGACCTAAACCAAGTAATGTACCAACTCTTAAAAAAGAAAGTGCTTACATGGGTAAATTTATAAGTGGAGAGTTTGATGGAGTAAAACATTCTAATCAATCCAAAGTAGACTACTATGGAGATTTATTAAAATAATGTCTGACGATAACGAAACAGAAATTCAAAAAATGAAAAGGCTTGGCACTAAGGAATATATTAGACAGCTTAATGAAGCTAAATCTAAAACAAAACAAGAAAAAGATTTTAATAAAACAGGACAATATTCTTTTAAGATAGATCCTACTCCTGAAAAAAAAGGTGGAATAATTAAAAAGAAAGTTAATAAAATGTTTGTAGGAGGAATACCAGATCCTAGCACAATCGTGTCACAACTTTCAGCAGCTTCACCACAAGATTATATTGATTATAAAACTAATACTGGAAGTCAAACTTCTACAGAGCCAGAAGAGAGAACTGGATATAAAGCAACAGAATTTAAAACTACAGTAGAAGAAAAACCAACAGAAAAAAGTAAAGGTGGTATGATTTATACTAAACCACATCAAAAAAAGTATTATGGAGATTTAATATAAATGGCTACATCAGGCACAACAGATTTTAACTTATCAATTGATGAAATTGTAGAAGAAGCTTATGAAAGAATAGGTATTCGATCTAATTCTGGTTATGACATTAAATCAGCTAGAAGAAGTTTAAATATATTGTTTTCTGAATGGGGTAATAGAGGAGTTCATCTTTGGAAAGTTGAGCTAAAAAACCAAGCATTAACTGCAGGTACTATTACTTATACTACACCTAGCGATTGTAGTGATATTTTAGAGGCTTATATTTCTTCAACATCAGGTATTACAACATCAACAACAGATCTATCTTTAACTAAAATTGATAGATCAACTTATGCTGCACTTCCAAATAAAGGACAAACTGGTCAACCATCACAATATTATGTGGATAGACAGATAACTCCTACTATTAGTTTATATCTTGCTCCTGATGCAAATACTTATACATATTTAAAATATTATTACTTACAAAGAATTCAAGATGCAGGTTCTTATACTAATGACGCAGATTTACCTTATAGATTTATACCATGTATGGTTTCAGGACTTGCTTATTATTTAGCACAAAAAAGATCGCCTGAAAGAATAGATTTATTAAAAATGGCTTATGAAGATGAAATGAGAAGAGCTTTGGACGAAGATGGACAAAGAACTAGTTTATATATAACACCACAAAATTATTTTCCACAAGGATAATTTATGC
>Ga0209086_10000403_pt1 | contig 37569 bp, 39 predicted proteins | sample M_130207_XF_Meta_FD_187312 | JGI IMG/M metagenome (GOLD analysis project Ga0209086, IMG submission 187312) | Freshwater microbial communities from Lake Montjoie, Canada to study carbon cycling - M_130207_XF_MetaG (SPAdes) (version 2) | ecosystem: Environmental > Aquatic > Freshwater > Lake... | reverse complement strand
CGCCGTATTCAACGAAAAATTCAGTTTTATAAAGTAAAAAAGAAACAGCCGCGCAAGATGCGGCTTGAATTAAATTATCCTGTATGTCCATAGCCACCTTCTCCGCGTTTGGTTATTGGTAAGTTTACGGTTTGAACAAAATGAACGCCGCTGCAATGCTCGATTATAATTTGAGCAATCTTGTCTCCAATTTTGACTTCGAAATCTGAATTGCTGTCTGTGTTGTATAGTATAACTCCAATATCGCCACGATAATCAGAATCAATAACGCCGGCAAGTACATCGATGCCATTTTTGTAAGCCAATCCAGACCTCGGAGCAATCCTTCCATAATGATTCATGGGGATAGCCATGCTTACGTTGGTTTTTATTAATTTTCTACCAAACCTAGGAACCACAGTCTCTTCTGCGGCATATAGGTCATACCCAGCAGAAAACTGGGTTCCTTGAGTGGGCGCTTTAGCCGAAGCGCTAAGCAGTTTGATTGGTATGTCCACGATTACATTATGCGTTTCACTCAAAAAAAGTCAATATAAAATTTGATTTTTGTTTCTGTTTTAGCATATTAAGTCATGAACATTATTGATAGCTATCAGTTGCTTAACGAATATTTTAATAATCACACTTGTTTCAACTTAAAGAAAAATAGAAAAGAAGTCCTTTTGGTCTCTGATGATGAAAACGCTGAAAATGCGGCTCTTACTTGCGCGTTGAAAGAAATGGAGAAAGCCAACGTTCTTCGTTCGTGCGTGGTAGATGGGCAAGATTATTGGGTCTTGATAAAGCCTCTTGAGTCTTTTTCGCAAACCGTGGAGATCAGCGGCCTAGTTTCCGCAGCGATAGCGTCGGTAATAAACGACATGTGCAAAGCTCTCGGGAGCGAATCTGAAAAGTGCGATGTTATGAACGTCACCGAAAAAGATTTAAAAAATTTAATTTACATAGCTTCGAAAGCCTCCCCAGACTCTTTAAAAAAATAATTTGACTTTTGCCCGGTCTGCTGTAAGAATCAGATAGACTGTTGTGCAGAGGTAGCCGAGCGAAACCACGCTCACTTAAGGATAGACTCCTTATTTTAAAAATCGTAATAGATCAACAAGCCCGTCAAAAGACGATAGGAAATTGGAAGAAATTCCAGCGTGCGTTCGGGAGAGGCCGCGTCGTAAATGAGTCCTATTTAAAACTGCTAGAAACTTAATTCCTCTCAAAGGAAAAGGCGATGGTAGATGTCTGAAAAAAAGTCACTGCGTAAACAACAGTCGGAAATAGCCAAAGGTAGTCACTAGCTAAACGGATTTGCTAAAGCCGGAGATGCGATGACTGATGTGGGTACTTTTGGGTGAATAATTACTTAGATATAAAGTCTAAGTTGACCTGCTATTGCTTAATTCCAACTCAAGGAAAAGTTATAAGGCGATGGTATGAAAGGAAAGTCTCTGTAGAGTTACAGAGCATCAAGGATAAAGTTTATGTTAAAAGTAAAATCTATAAACGACAATGACCTGCCTTTGGTCGAGAAGATCAAACTCAGCAACTGCAACGTTAGCTTCGAGACGTTATCTAATTCATATGATAACTTCTATTTTTCTATAGCAAGAAAATACTCCCAAACTTTAATTAGAATGGGCATGAGCAAAGAAGAGATTAAATTTGAAAAAGATTTTATCCTTTATAAAGCTATTCAGTCTTTCGACGTTAATCAAAAAACTAAATTTTCCACTTGGTTTTGCAACTGCTCAAGATATCATTTTTTAAATTATATTAACTCTAATAAGAAATATACTTTAAACGAATGCTTCAGAGTAGACACTTATTTTAATAAAGATATTTTATCTGTCTCTGATAAAAACACAGAGATGTACGACTTCTTGTCTTCTATGCTTTCTTCTTTTAAAGATAAAAGAATTAACGAAATTTACCGTTTAAGGTATTTTTCTAACTCATCTAAGTTAACTACTTGGAATAAAATTGCTAAGAAACTGAACATCAGCACTCAAACCGCTATCAATCTGCACGAAAAAGCCAAGGAGTTTTTGAAAACGAAAATCGTAAGCAAAAATTCTTTCGATTTGGTTTGACTTTTCTTTTTCTGCAGCCATAATATTCTTGCATGAGTGATGTAAAGACTGAAAATAAATGGGATACGCGTGAATTGGGAGCCTTGTGGTTGAAAATCAGCAAGGACAAGTCTCAAAAGTATATGACTGGTCATATTAATTCTTCGCTAGAAGGAAAAATTGACGTAGTTATCTTTTCTAACAAGGAAAAGAAATCTGAAAAGTCTCCAGACTTTAGGATTTATGCTTCTGATCGGCCAGACAAGCAAAAGGAACAAACCGCGACAACCTCGTCAACGCCAACAAAGAAGGCCCAACCAGTGGCCGATGACGACGATGGTGTTTTGTAATAAAAAATAGAAAATCTTTTTCACCTACCTATAACAATAGGTAGGTTTTTTTATGCAATTCGCTGTTCATGTTCCTCTAAATTCTCTTAGCTTTGGGCAAGTAAGTTTTAACTTGCTATATGAGTTCTATAAAATGGGGCTCAATCCATCTATTTTCAAAGCTTCTGACCAAAATATAGATTTTTCAGCATTTGATTTTGAGCAAGAATTTATTGATTGGATAATTAAAAACAACAACGAATCATTCTTAAAGCACAACAGGAACATCCCGTGCATTAGGCTTTGGCATATTAATGACTCTATAAGGTCATACTCAAATAAACAAATTCTCCTTACTTTCCACGAAACAGATCAGATAACTCCAATAGAAACAAATATTTTAAAAAATAGCACCGTTTGTGTTACCTCTAACCACACAAAAGAAGTCTTCTCAAATTCTGGTATCGATTCTACAGTTACTAACCTTGGCTTTGACTCTAGACATTTTAAAGTAACAAATAAAAAATACTTTGATGATGGAAGAATCACTTTTAACTTATGCGGCAAATACGAAAAGAGAAAGCACCACGCTAAAATAATTAAAACTTGGATAAGCAAATTTGGAAAGAATAAAAAATACTCACTCCAATGTTCTATTCATAATCAGTTTTATCAAGATCCTAATGAATTAAAATCTATATACTCTAGCATGCTTGATGGCAAAACAGTTTTCAATGTATCTTTTTTATCTTCGATGCCAAAAAATTCAACATACAATGACTTCTTGAATTCTGCCGACATCATTTTAGGAATGTCTGGAGCCGAAGGATGGGGGCTACCAGAGTTCCAATCTGTTGCGTTAGGCAAACATGCTGTGATGTTGAACGCTACTGCATACAAAGAGTGGGCAAATAAAGACAACTCAATACTTGTTGAACCAAAAGGAAAGATTGAAGTTTATGATGGGAAGTTCTTTTCTAAAGGAGCGCCATTTAATCAAGGGAATATTTTTGATTTTAATGAAGACAGTTTTATTGCCGGGTGCGAAGAGGCGATTAAAAGAGTAGAAAACGACAGAGTCAACCATCAAGGGCTAAAAATGCAAGAGCAATTCAAGTACTCTTCAACAGCAAATAAATTACTATCTTTGATTTAATATGCCAATTTACCTATTCAAAAATCCCAATACAGGCAAGACGATTTCTGTATTTCAGGGAATGAATGACGACCACTCTTATTCCGAAGAAGGAATTAAGCACGAAAGAATTTTTACTATACCTAATGCTCAAATAGATACTGAATTTGGATTAGACTCATCATCAAAATTTGTAGAAAAAACAGGCAGAATGAAAGGCACGCTAGGAGAAATTTGGGATTACTCTCAAGAGTTAAGCGACAAAAGAGCCGCGAAACATGGCGGCACAGATCCTTTGCGCCAGAAAGCTGAAGAAAAATATTCTAAAAAAAGAAAAGGAATTAAGTACAAGAGTAGGGTCAACCCATCTGAAGTTCCTAAAATTCAACTTGACTAATTCCATTTCTTCGTAATACTGTGTAAACCATCTTGCCTTTTTCTATGAGCATCTTATCTAAAGAATTTGTTTCGAAATATAAAAATAAACAACCCAATTGGGGATTCAACGGCTTGGGGTATATAGTATACAAAAGAACTTATGCCCGGCTCAAGGAAGACGGCAATACCGAAGAGTGGCACGAAACCGTAGAGAGGTGCATCAACGGAGCCCAAAAGATCGGTGCTGGATATACGGAATCTGAAGCAGAGAGAATTTATGATTATGTTTTTAATCTTAAATGTAATTTTGCGGGACGTATGCTTTGGCAGCTTGGTACTTCTACTGTAGATAGATTCGGCGCGAATTCTCTCCTTAACTGTTGGGCCGTGGCAATGAGAGAACCAAATGCATTTTTGTTTCTATTCGAGAACTTGATGCTCGGAGGCGGGGTTGGGTACAGCATACGCAGAGAAGATGTGCATGAGCTTCCGAAAATTAAGAAAGGTGTAAAGGTTATTCATGAAGGATCTAAAGACGCCGATTACATTGTTCCAGACAAACGCGAAGGTTGGGTTAATTTGCTTTCAAAAGCTTTGGAAGCTTTTTATGTTACAGGTAAATCTTTTTCTTACTCGACTATTCTCATCAGAGGGTACGGAGAGCCAATCAAGGGTTTTGGCGGGAAAGCTAGCGGCCCACAAGTCCTTATTGATGGAATCGTTAAGATCTCAAAAATATTCAAATCAAGAGAAGGAAAAAAATTAAGATCTATTGATGTTCTTGATATTTGTAATATTATTGGAAGTGTTGTTGTTGCTGGCAACGTTAGAAGGTCCGCTGAGGTCGCTCTAGGCGATCCAGACGACATTCTTTATCTCCGGGCTAAGAATTGGGGAATTGGCAATGTGCCCAACTGGAGAGCAATGAGTAACAATACTATCTATGCAGATAGCTACGATCATGTGCTTGAAGAAATTTGGAAGAATGGATATGAAATAAATAAAGATACTGGTTACGCTAACGGAGAGCCTTACGGTTTCTTTAATTTGCCATTGTCTCAAAAGTTTGGTCGCATCAAGGACGGGCCTATGTCAGATAACTCAATGTATCCAACAGATACTGACAATTGCGAAATGACAAATCCTTGCGCCGAGATTAGTCTTTCTAACTATGAATGTTGCAATCTCAGTGAGCTTTATCTAAATAACATTACATCAAAAGAAGAGCTAATTGATTGCTCTATTCTTCTTTACAAGACCCAAAAGGCTATTGCCTCTTTGCCATTCATCCATGAAGAAACTAATAAGATTGTCCACAAGAACATGCGGCTCGGTCTTGGCATTACTGGCGTTTGCCAGTCTTTACATAAGCTTGATTGGCTTGACGATTGTTATGTTGCTTTGCGTTCTTTTGATAGGTCTTGGAGCAAGCTTCGTGGCTGGCCTGAAAGTATTAAGCTTACGACTATCAAACCCTCTGGAACGCTAAGTCTTCTTGGCGGAGCAACCCCAGGAGTTCACCCAGCATTCAGCCAATACTACATGCGCACTGTACGCATGTCTAGCTCTGACGCTTTAGTGCAGATTTGCAAAGACACTGGGTATCACGTTGAATTCCTTATTAATTTTGATGGAACAGAAAACAGAGATACTGTTGTGGTTTACTTTCCTTGCAAAACTCCAGAAGGATCAATCTTAGCAAAAGACATGGATGTTCTTAAACAGCTAGATATGGTTAAAAAACTGCAAACAGTTTGGTCTGATAACGCTGTTTCTGTTACTGCTTACTATAAGCCAGAAGAGCTTGAGTCATTGAAAGCTTGGCTTAAAGACAACTACGAGCATAATATTAAAAGTGTTAGTTTCTTGTTATTTAAGAATCATGGTTTTAAACAAGCTCCATACCAAGAGATAGACGAGGAGACATATCTATCTGCCATGTCAAAGATTAAGCCCACATCTTCTTTAAATATTAACAGCTTAGAGATGCTTGATATGACAGAATGCACCAGCGGCGCTTGCCCCATACGCTAATTATATAAAAAATTACAAAAACAAGTTCTAATTTTATGGAAATTTACACAATCAAGCTTTAAAATATTTTAACTATATGAAATTTTACGTTAGAGGCGGCTTGGGCGATTTTTTGCAATGTTTTTGGTTTATAAAAAATAACTCAACCAGAGAATTCATTATCCATACACATTTTAAACAAGCTGAACTTTTCTTTAAAAATATAGGTATCGAAAACTGTTCTTTTTATTACTTTGATAATGTAGAAGAGCACGATTCTCAGGTTGATAAAATAGTTGAAAATCACGGAGAAAATTCAACTACAAACATCAAAGAATGCCCGAGATCTTTTTATTCTGATATTGATTTTTCTCAATCATCTAAAGATGAAGCTAAAGCCTTCTCGCAAAGATTCGATAATAATAACCCAATAATTGGAATACATCCTTTCGGCAGCAGTTTTTCTTCTGACACTTATTCTAAATTCAATCTTCCGCCTAAGCATATTCCTTCTGATATTGTTAATGAAATAATCAAAGATGATTTTAACTATATAATTTTTGGATCTGAGCCAGAACTTAAGAATTATGGAGTTAAGGAATCCAAAAATGTAATGCACACTAACGTAGATGTCCAATCATGTTTAGAGCTTGTCAAGTTGTGCTCCTCATTTATCGGGACAGATAGTGTATTCAAAACAATGTCAAGCATGAATAGAGTCCCTACTAAGTGCATCCTTGGAGATTTCGCTGATGAAATAAGAGACCAGTACTTTATAAATCAATACGAAAAAGACAGAGTCATGAAAGTATTTCGTCTAAAGAGCATAAAAGATCAAAGAGCAGACTTAGTTGATTTTTTGAAAGCTTGATTTTATGAAATTTTCTTTATTTTTAAACTCAAGAAAAAGACCGTGGTATTTGACTAACTTTTTAAACTCTGTTGATCAAAATACTTTTGATAAGAAATCAATAGAAGTAATTATTAGATACGACTTAGACGATCAAGAAACAGAAGGTTTAGCTTCTAAAGATTTTGGAATAAAAACTAAATTTATAAAAGGACCACGACCAGAAAATTTACATGTTTCATTGAACGAGATAGCAAAGGCCAGCAATGGAGAAAACCTATTCGTTTGCAACGACGACATATCTATTTTAACAAAAGACTGGGACCAAATAGCTTTGCAGAAAATAGAAAAGTATAATACAGATACTTGTAATTCTGATGGTATATATTACTGCAGAACTCTATGTAATAGTGTAGACAGAGACGTCACGGCTGGATACTGCTCCTTCCCAATAATATCTAAAAAAGCCACAGATCTTTTAGGCTTTTTCATGTATGACGCGTTCAGAAGCTTAGGCGGTGATAGCTCTATATACAGAGTGTATTCTGGCGCAGGGAGAGTTTTAGATTTAACTGATATTAAAATAGATCACATATCTCACAACACATTATCCGCCGTGTGTTCTCCAGACGAAGTCGCAGCAGAATATAGGCACAAACACTTTTCTAATCCAATAAATCCAATGACATTCGATGTGTCTAAAGAAATAGAGATATTAAAAAATTACATAAATGAAAACTCAAATAATCTCTTCTTCTGATGGCCTTAAAATAAAAGATCTTTTTTTATTGCAGCCCGAATTCTTCGCAGATCATAGAGGGGAAAACTTCGAAGGCTACAATGAAAAACATTACGATGAAATATTTTCCTCTAGTTTAAAATGGAGAAGCGAAAAGAACAGGTTCATTGTAGACAGCTTTTCTAAATCTAAAAAAGACGTACTAAGAGGATTCCATGGAGACTCAAATACATGGAAGCTAATTCAATGCCTTAAAGGATCTATTTACTTTGTTGTTATTGATTTAAGAAAAGACTCCGAAACTTTTGGCGTTCACCAGTCTTTTTACTTGAATGAAGAAAACAAACATCAAGTGCTTATTCCCAACGGCTGCGTTAATGCTCATCTTTGCGTTAGTGACGAATGCTTGTTTCATTATAAGTTCACCCATGAATACGTGGCTCAAAAAGATCAAATTCACGTTAAGTGGAACGATCCAAAACACAAAGTTTTTTGGCCTATAGACAACCCAATCCTTTCTGACAGAGATAAATGAAAAATTTTGTAATATTTGCCGCAATTAAAGAAGAGTTTCCGTTCGATAAAGATTTTCCAGTTATTTATTCCGGAGTTGGCAAAATCAACGCTTCAATTAGTTTATCTAATTATTTAAATTCTAATCCAGATACAGATCTTATTATAAACGTAGGCTCTGCTGGAGGTTTAGATTGCAAACCTGATTCAGTTATAGAATGCGGAATTTTTTTAGATGGACAACTAAATTATCCCGGTTACATACAAGAGCACATCGTTTTTGGAATTAATAAAAAAACATGCATCACTTTTGATAATTTTATAACAGAAAACCCAAATGTTTACGGAAACTGTGTCGATATGGAAGCAGTTGCTTTTGCTAAAATATGCATGCAGAAACAAGTTAAATTTTTGTGTTTCAAATATATATCTGATATAATAGGAGAGGAAAAACAAGAAAATAAATGGTTAAAAAATTACAAAGAAGGGAAACATCTTCTTAAAGAAGCCATAGAAAATATAATATGAAAATTTTAATCACAGGCGGCGCAGGCTATTTAGGATCAGTTCTAACTGAAAATTTATTAAAGGAAGGTCATAGCGTTACTGTTTTAGATAACTTATCCTACAATCAATTATCACTAAGCGGATTCTTTCATAATAAGCTTTTTAAATTTATTATCGGAGATGTCAGGGACGCCTCTCTTCTTGAAAAACTAGTAAATCAAAATGATGTAATTATACCACTCGCAGCGATTGTGGGAATGCCAGCTTGCAAATCAAACCCGCAAGCCGCTATCGACATCAATTTAAATCAAGTAAAAAATGTAATTAAATTTTCTAGTAAAGACCATAGGATTATTTTGCCAAATACAAATAGTCAATATGGATCATCTTCTGAAATAATTACCGAGCAAAGCCCGTTTAAACCTCTTTCTCTTTATGCCGAAACTAAATGCGATGCTGAAAAAGCTCTTCTTGATTCTGGCAATGGAATAGCTTTAAGGCTTGCTACTGTTTTTGGGATATCTTATAGAATGAGAATGGATCTTCTTGTAAATGATCTTGTCTATAAAGCCTTGACAGATGGTTACTTGGTTCTTTTTGAGTCTCATTTCATTAGAAATTATATACATGTTAGAGACGTAGCCAAAGCTTTTTCTTTTATGATAAACAAATACATTACATGCAACAATAACGCTTTTAATGTTGGTTTATCAAACGCTAATTTAAATAAACTTCAACTCGCCGAGTCAATTAAGAAATTTGTTCCAGAGCTAGTTATTGTTCAAAATGAATTCAAGAAAGACTTAGATCAGAGAAATTACAGAGTCTCGAATGAAAAGATAGAGTCATGCGGATGGGTTCCTAATTTTTCTTTGGAGTCAGGAATTGAAGAGCTGATGTCAGGCTATCAACAAATAATAAAACATAAAAATAAAGATTTTACAAATTTGTGATTTAAATATGGACATCTTATTCATTTCTCCTGGGAACTCACCTTTAATTTACCAAAACCTTTCTGAGACTTACTCTGCTATAGAGCCTCCGACTTGGGCGTTGTTGCTTGCTGAATCTTGCCGATCTATAGGAATTAATGTTGGGCTACTAGACGTAAATGCAGAAAAACTAAATAATGAAGCGGTTTTAGACAGAGTAAATAAATTAAATCCTCGGCTTTTATGTTTTGTTGTTTACGGCCAGAACGTTAATGCTGGAACAGTAAATATGTCTGGCGCAGTATCGGTTTCAAAATACTTAAAATCAAAAAATGTAAAAACTCCAATTTGTTATATTGGATCTTATGTTCAAGCCCTTCCAGTCAAAGCCTTGGCGGACGAAGAGTCTATAGATTTCGCTTGCACAAATGAAGGCGTCTATTCACTAAGAAATTTAGCAAAATTAAATGATTTTTCTAACTTAGAAAATGTTAAAGGAATAGTCTGGAGAAAAAATGGAGTCATCACAATGAATTCTCCAGAAAAAGTTGTACCTAACGAAAGAATGGAAATAGATTTACCCGGATACGCTTGGGATCTTTTGCCATTTAATAAAACTCCATTTGATTTATACAGATCTCCATTATGGCACTCTCAATATGAAGAGTCGAAAAGAACCCCTTACGCTGCGATTCAGACTTCTTTAGGGTGTCAATTTGCGTGCAATTTTTGCATGATAAATATCATTAATAGAAATGATAACGAAGAGATAGGCGTTGCTGGAAATTATAGCGGGATGAGATATTGGAGCCCTGAGTTCATAATTAAAGAGTTCGACAAACTATATTCAATGGGGGTTAGAACAATAAAAATAACTGACGAAATGTTTTTGCTCAACAAAAAGTTTTATACCCCTTTGTGCGAGATGCTTAGAGATCGCGGGTACGGAAAAGACTTGATGATGTGGGCTTACTCAAGGATAGATACTGTTCGTAATCCAGAGCTTTTAAAAATAGTTAGATCCGCTGGTATAAGATGGCTCGCCCTTGGAATCGAAAGCGCAGAAAAATCAGTAAGATTAGAAGTATCTAAAGGAAAATTTGAAGAAGTAGATATCAGAAAAGTTATATCTCAAGTTCAGGAAGCAGATATAGAAGTAATGGCTAATTATATCTTCGGCCTTCCTGGAGATACGTTAGAAGGCATGAGGAAGACTTTAGAATTTTCGAAAGAGCTTTGCACAGCAGGGTGGAACGCTTACGCTGCGATGGCTCTTCCTGGCAGTCAATTATATAAAGACGCCATATCTAAAAAAATGAAAGTACCAAATAAGTATGAAGAATTTTCTTTTCATGGTTATGACACCTTGCCTCTCGCGACAGAAACCCTTGGTGCGGATGAAATTCTAAAATTTAGAGACTTGGCTTTTGAAGAATATCACAGCGATCCAAAATTTTTAGAAAAAGTAAAAAATAAATTCGGGGAGAACGCTTGCGAAAGTATTAAAAACATGTTACAAGTAAAACTCAAACGTAAAATTTATAATTAAATGAAAAAATATTCAAAAGATGAATTAATTGAATTTGAAGAAGATATCGCTAAAGAATTTAATGCTGGTAAAATAAAAGCCCCGGTTCATTTGTACAGCGGTAACGAGGAAAGCATTATAAATGTTTTCCAAGATATAAAAGATGAAGATTGGGTTCTTTGCACTTGGAGAAGCCATTATCAATGTCTTTTAAAAGGCGTTCCGCCAGATGAAGTCAAACAGAATATTATGGATGGCAAGTCTATTTCACTTTGCTTTCCTGAGCATAAAGTATTCTCATCCGCGATTGTTACCGGGATACTGCCAATAGCGGTAGGGCTCGGTCTAGCCGCCAAAAAGAATGGTTCAAACGAAAAAATTCACTGTTTTGTAGGCGACATGACCTCCGAGACTGGCTCTTTCGAAGAATGCTATAAATATGTAAGAAATCACGATCTTCCTGTTAGATTTATAATAGAAGATAATGGTAAATCTGTATGCACTGATACTAGAAAAACATGGAATTCTATTAGATTAACCTACGAAGGTGTTTATAATAAATATATTTATTACTATAAGTACGAAACTAAATGGCCCCACGCTGGAGCAGGGCAAAGAGTTCAATTTTAATATGAAATATTTTGACGAATTAAAAAGATCCATGGATTACCTTGCTGCTCACCCAGACACATTATTTATTGGTCAGGCTGTGCAATACGCAGGAACAGGAATGACCAACACAATTAAAGATGTGCCGGATCATAAAAAATTAGAGCTTCCAGTTTGCGAAGACTTGCAAGCTGGAATTACCAACGGATTAGCGTTGGCCGGGAAAATACCAGTCAGTATTTATCCAAGATGGAATTTTTTTCTATTAGCTACAAATCAAGTCGTTAACCATCTAGATAAGATTCCCATGATTTCCAGTTTTAAAACTAAAGCTATCCTCAGGACAGGTATCGGGTCCGAAAGGCCGCTTCACCCGCAACACCAACATATAGGCGATTTCACCGACGCTTTCTGTTTGATGCTTAAGAACATCGAAGTAATAAGACTAGATGAACCAGAAATTATTTTTCCAGCTTACGAAAAAGCCTTGAATAGAACCGACGGGAAATCCACAATCCTTGTCGAATGGGGAGACTTCTATAGCGAAAAGTAAAACACGCACTCCTTTCTGCAAATATAATCCCATATGACTAAAGACGTCTCAATAGTTTTGCCATCAATAAGACCAGAAAATCTAGAAAAATTTTATTCATTTGCCGAGAAGGCTTGTAAAAAAAATTCTTTTGAAATTGTTATTGCCAGCCCTTATTTGATTCCAGAGCCATTATTAAAAAAAGAAAATATTAAATATTTACATACATACGCCAATCCAACTATTGCGTTTCAGATGGCTGCGCTATTGTGTGATGCAAAATTTATATACAACACAACAGACGATGGATTAATTCAGGAAGACGCAATAGATTTAGCGTTGGATTTATCTAAAAACATAAATGTCAAAAAAGACATGATAAATATGATTTATGACGAAGGAGTTTTAGATATCAAAACTCTAGACCTATTAAATCCAAATCATTCTCATTTTCATGAATCTTATTGGTCTCCTTGGACTCATGGAGACTTAAGACTTCCTGGAATCAATAAAAACTGGAAATTATGTATGCATTTTTTTATGAGCTTAGATTATTTTATTGAATTAGGAGGGTTCGATTGTAATTACGAATATAGTAATCACGCTTTACATGATTTAGCATTTAGAGTCCAGGAAAATGGAGGCAAAGTCTATAACTTACCTAAAACTGCATTTTTTTGCTCTCACGGCCATGATGACCATAAACCTGTAGAAGAAGCTCAGCTCGGGCCAGATATCATTAGATTCAATAACATTTATAAAAATACGGACTGCGTATCTGATAGAGTATACTTGAATTATAATGATTGGAAGGGTAGAGACGCTATCTGGGCGCGAAGGTTCGATAAAAATAATTTAAAGATATCCAAACAATGAAACAAAAGCTATTAATAGTATATAATACGTGCGGCATATTAAAAAATGAAAACGTAAATTATTACATTGCCACCTTAAATTCATTATTAGAGCAAGCAAACGACGACCATCACGTCGTGATATCCGGATGCCTACATAGGCAAGATGTAAAAACTAAAATAAAAACAATTTTAGGGAATAGAATCTCTTACAGCTTTATAGACGAAAAACTGCCAGTGAACGTAACTTTTAATAAAACAGTTCAAAAAGCAGTAGAAAAATTTGGAAATTTTAAAGGGTATTTATTTATAGATTCAGGAATTAATTTTCATCACGATAGAAACGCCATAAATAAACTATTCGATACACATTGCTCTGGAGACTACGCAATGACCGCTTCCAGAACCGATACAGATGCTGGAACTTTTCTATGGTTTAACGAAGGTAAAAACTACACAGATGAATCAGGCCAAGAAGTTTTATTTCAAAATGGAGACTTGGAAATACCGATTGGCAAAACAGTAAATTTACATTGTCAAATTTTTGATCATTCTATATATGAAAATTTTGATAATAAATTAATTCCTGATATTTTTGCCTCTCACTGCACTGAATCTGTTTTTTCTTATTTGTGCGCTGCAGTAAACAAAAAATTTATCGTTACTAAAAACGTGGTTGCCAGCCATCTTGTAGGAATGGATGGGCCAAGTGCTGGGTTCAGACCTGAAATTAATCCATTCCCAGCTTGGCAACATACATTTTTAGCTCCTTCTCCAGATACAATTTTAAAAATTATATCAGACCCAGAAGCTTTTGAAAGCGGGCTTGGTTATGAAGAGTGCCAGAACATCTTGCCGCACAATAAGGAAAAATACACCAAAGAAGGCAAGTGCATCGACCAACAAAGATTAAGAGATTTCATCAAAGAAAATTTATTTTTAAAACCTGTTTTTCTAGACTATAATAAAATACAGTGTGATTTTACATAAATGAAACCTGAAATCTCAATAATCATGCCAGCTATCAGAACCGATAACTGGATTAAAGTTTACGAATCTATACAGAATTCCACAAGTAGAAACTTTGAATTAATAATAGGTTCGCCTTACGACTTGCCCGCAGAATTGCGTGGATATAAAAATATAAAAATAGTTAAAGATTGGGGCAGCCCAACCAGAGCCAGCCAAATAGCATCTATGCTAATCGAAGGAAAGTATGTATTTCCCACTTACTCTGACGATTCTATTTTTATCAAAAACGCAATAGATGAAAATTTAAATTTATTAATTAGTTTTGGGGAGTGTATTAAAAATGCAGTTGTTTGCAAGTATTCAGAAAGTCAAAATTATTCTGCTCCCACTAGATATCAAGATGATGATTATTATAAATTAATAAATGCTTACAAAACAAATCCCGAAATTGTTAATAAAGACTGGTGGATTTATAATACAGTTTTTATGCACTCTGAGTATTTTTTAAATATGGGTGGTTTCGATTGCCGCTTCCAAGCCTGTCCATATAGTCACGCTGATTTAGCGATAAGATGTCAAAGCGACGGAGCCAATGCAGTTATGAGTAATCATCCCATCATAATGTGTGACCACAATCAATCCGATCACATGCCTATTGAAATAAGTCAAATATATGAAGATGCTCCAGTGTTTAATCATAAATACTCTAAAGAAATAGATAAAACAAAAAATAAAATAGATCTAATGAATTGGAGATCAGCTCCATCGGTCTGGAAACATAGATTCGCCTAAAATGAAAATATCAATAATATTACCTAGTATTTCCCCAGATAAATGGGTTAACCTTTTCGAAATGATAAAAAAATCGGTAGGAGATTACACTTTTGAAGTGCTTGCTTCCGGACCGAGTTTCCCTCCAATCGAACTCCAAAAAGAAATAAATTTTAGATACATTAGAGAGTTTTCAAGCCCAAGCAGATCCTTCATGGCCGCAGCAAATTTGGCAATAGGTAAATATATAATGTGGTTTCCAGACGACTCTATAATTGCTGAGGGAGCTATAAAACAATGCTTAGATATCTTGGAAGAGAAAGGCAAAAAAAATGCAATTATTTCTTTATACTCAGAGGGGCCTAATTTTTCAGGAACCCAACATTTGGAGAGCGAAAGATGGTATTGGACGGCTTATAACCACGCAGACCAAAAATTAAGATGGATAAATAAAGATTGGAAAATAGCTCCTTTGTTTATATATAATCTAGAAGAATTCAAAGACCTTGGTGGATTAGACTGTTCTTTTTATCATATAAACATGAACGCTCACAGCCTTGCTTTTAGATTTCAATCCGAAGGCGGATCTTTTCACTTTAGCCCCACCCGAGTATCTGCCACTGATTGGCGTCCGTGGGTTGGATCTGAAGGCGAAGTTATAAGAATAGCTTACGAGACAAACGATTTACCAAAATATAAAAAAATGTGGGACTCTGAAACCCCTCCAACATTAGACTGGAAGTTTGACAATTGGAAAGAAGCTTCTGTTTATTGGGAGTTGAGATTTAAATAAAATGGAAAAACAAATTAAAGTCAACTTAGGCTGCAGGACCAAGCCTTTGCCTACATACATAAACGTAGACATTGATCCAAGCAATCAATACGCAGATAAGATAGACAACGCATTCGAACTTAATACATTCGATAACGAATCTATAGATCTTATCGAGTCTGTACATATGTTTGAGCATTTATCATACTCTGAAAGCGACAAAGCTTTAGAGACATGGTATAAAAAACTTAAGAAAGGGGGCAAGCTAAGAATTTCTGTCCCAGACGCCTCTAAAACAGCAGCATTACTACTGATGACTGGTGACAAGAATTTAGTCAAGAGTATGTTTATGGGCTCTCAAAGAGACTCTTGGGATTTCCATAAAAATATTCACACCAAAGATTCCCTCACTAAAGAACTTCTAAATGCAAAATTTTCTAATGTAAAAGAATGGGATTGGCGCACAACGTGGCCCCATAATTATATCGACACATATGCAAGCGCATATTTTCCGACTATGAAGAAGAATTTTATTTTAGACAACGGAAAAAGCATCGACTTCGGAGGAGTTCTCATGAGTTTAAATTTAGAATGCGACAAACTATGAAATATAAAAATGTTCTTATTACTGGAAAAACTGGATCTGTTGGATCTAATTTAAATTTTGGAACCGGATTTCCATCTTCCTCTTATGATTTACGCAATCCATTGCATGCTGAAAAGCTAATTAAAGATGTTAATCCTGATGCTATCGTTCATTGCGCCGCCAAAGTAGGAGGATTAAAATACCATCTTGAAGAAAAATATTCTTTATTTTATGATAATATAACAATCAATACCAATCTTATACATTCTGCCAAAGAGCTTGGAGTAGACAGAGTCTTGTCTTTTTTATCTTCTTGCATTTTTTCAGACTCAGTACCATTACCATATTGCGAGAAAAATATCCATCATTCAGAACCCGCGCAGGTCCATTATCCATATGGATATGCTAAAAGAATGCTAGATGTACAAAGCAAAATCTGCTATGAGAAGTTCGGTTTAAAATATAATTGCATTGTCCCTACTAATATTTATGGAATAAACGACAATTATAATTCAGAAACTGGGCATGTCATTGCTGTTTTGATTCATAGAGCCTTCCAAGCATCTAAAACTGGAGATGATTTTATTGTATGGGGAGACGGAAAGCAGCAAAGAGATTTCTTATTTACTCAAGATGTAGCTAATTTGACGGAATGGGCTCTGGAAAATTACTTTGATAAAGAGCCTTTGATATTCTCTAGCGACATGCCAACTGAAATTGGATATGCAGCCGAATTAATTGCTAAAAAATTCGGCATAGAAAATAAGTTGATTTTTGATACATCCAAACCAAGCGGTCAAAAAATTAGAAAACTGAGCGGGAATAAACTAGCATCTATAAATAAATTTAAATTCACTTCTATTGAAGATGGAATATCTGAATCCGTTGATTGGTTCTTGGAGAACCACCCTAATGTAAGACTATGAATGTAAAATGGCCATTGATGCATAATAATATTTCGCGCTCAGACGCGAATTCTATCATTAACTTCTTATCTCAAGATCCCTTGCCGATTCTTACCAACGCTTCGAAGGTAAAAGAATTTGAGCAAAAGTGGGGAGAATGGTTAGGAACAAAATATAATGTAATGGTAAACTCAGGCAGTGCAGCTAATGAGTTGTCTTTGCTTTATCTTAAATACATGTTTCCTGAAGGCGGAGAAGTTATTGTTCCTCCTTTAGCTTGGGTGTCTGACGTCGCGGCAGTTCTTCATAATGATTTCACACCAGTGTTTTGTGATATTAAGCTTAATAACCTAGCTTTGGATATAGAAGATATTAAACGTAAGATTACCCCCAAGACCAAGGCTATCTTGCTAATCCATATTCTTGGATACAACGGCATCTCCAAAGAACTTATCCAGATATGCAAAGAAAAGAACATCCTCCTTATCGAAGACGTGTGCGAATCGCATGGAGCTACGTTTAACGGACAAAAGGTCGGAACATTCGGAGACATTTCTAATTTTTCATTTTATTACGCTCACCACATGACTTCTATTGAAGGAGGCATGATTTGCACAAATAATCACGACATATATCAATTGATTAGAGCTTTTCGGTCGCACGGGATGCTGAGAGAGACCACTGATGAAGATTTGAAGAAGAAAGTCCTTAATGAAAATCCAGATTTAAATAAAGATTTTGTATTCTTAGAAGCGGCGCACAACTTCAGATCAACAGAAATAAATGCTGTTCTCGCTTTAAATCAACTGCCTAACTTAGATATCAACAATAGAATTAGAGCAGAAAACCTAGATATCTTTTTAAATAATTTGAATCCTGAGAAGTTTTACGTTGATTTTGATAGAGAAGGAAATTCTAATTATGCTTTCACCTTGATTCTTAAGAAGCCTGATTGGGCCTTGAGAATCAATGTAGAAACAACTTTGCGCAATGCTGGTATCGAGTTCCGGCGGGGTTTGTCTGGTGGAGGCAATCAATTACGCCAACCATACCTTAAAAAGCTCTTTGGTAATAGTTATCTTAATTTTCCGGTCACTGATCATTGCCATAATTTTGGCTGGTATATCGGAAACTATCCTGAGCTGCCAAAGGAATATATCACTGAACTTACTTCCATGATTAATGATTTGCCTTCATGATTTTAGTTAAGTCTCCATTTAGAGTTTCTTTTTTTGGTGGATCTACTGATTATGCTGATTTTTATCAACAGCATGGGTCTTTTATCTTTGGATGTACTATTAATAAATATGCTTACCTATCTATCAGAAATAAGCCTAAAATTTTATCAGAAGCCAGCACTATAAGTTATTCTAAATATGAGCGTGTCGAAAATCTTAAAGACGTAGAAAACCCACTGATAAGAGAAACATTAAATTACTTTGGAATTAAACAACCAATTGAATTTATTTCTTTTTCTGACATCCCCTCTAGAACCGGGCTTGGCGGATCATCTTCTTACTGCGTAGGAATGAGCCATTTACTCAGAACTTTTTTAAGCAAAAAAATATCTAAAAAACAAATAGCTAAAGATGCTATTAAAATAGAAAGAAATATTCTTAAAGAAAGCGGCGGAATCCAAGACCAAATTTGGGCTGCTTACGGCGGCTTGAATACAATAGAAATAAATAAGAATGGAGATTTTTTTGTTAAGCCATTATCTATAACAAATGAATTTAGAGAACATCTTCTTGATTCAATGGTTCTTATTTACACTAACGAACAAAGGACTTGCGACAAAATCGCCAAAGCTCATCAAAACAAAGACAAAACTACAATTTTAAAATTAGCCCATGAAGCTCACAACTACTTAATCTCCGAAGATATTAAATCAATGGGTAATTTAATGTATGAATCTTGGTTAGAAAAATCTAAACTATCAAGCCACATATCTACAGAATCTGTAGATTCTATAATCTCAACTTGCCTGAAAGCAGGAGCTTATGGCGCGAAACTGCTCGGAGCTGGCGGATGCGGCTTCATTTTAGTTATTTGCGACCCTAAAACAAAAAGAAAAATAACCAGCATTTTTAAAAATAACATTTTAGATTTTAACTTCGATTACAGCGGAGCATCTACAATGTTTAATAGTTCTAATGAAATTTAATTTTAATAATATTCCTGATTTTCATGTCGGGGTGGTTTCTGGTTATTTTAATCCATTGCACTATGGTCATTTAGAATATATCAATTCTGCAAAAAATAACTGCGATTTTTTAATAGCTATAGTTAACAGTGATTTACAAGTCTTTCTTAAAGGAAGCAAGCTGTTCATGGACGAAGAGCACAGGTGCAAAATTGTCTCCAATTTAAAAAGCGTTGACCTTGCCACGATTTCATTAGACTCTGATAAGACTCAATGCTGTAGTTTAAAAAAAGTAAGAGAAATGTTTCCATTTTCCAAAATATCTTTTTTTAATAGTGGGGATAGAAAATTCGGAAATCTTGTCGCTGCCGAATCTAAAACGTGCAAAGAGCATAAAATTTTTGAAATAGTATTAGATTTGCCTAAAATATATTCATCAAGTGAATTAATAAAAACATAAATATGACATTTAAAGAATACTATGAAATATATCTCACCCTTCATCTAAACAAATGGAACAGAAGGCTTCACGTACTCGGGCAGTTGTTTACTATCTCTTATTTTATTTTATGCGTTTATTTGACGTTTTGGAAGTCTTTGTTTTTTTTACCACTGTTTATTGCCTTGCCATTTGTGGTATATCCTTTCGCGTGGAGCGGACATCTCTTCATAGAAAAAAATAAACCAGCAGCTTTTAAAAATCCTCTTTGGGCCAAGGCGGCAGATTGGGTTATGCTAAAAGATATAATAACCGGAAAAATTAAATTCTAAATGAAAATCATTGTCACAGGAATCCTTGGTCAAGACGGAGCGAACATGGTTGAGTATTTGCTAGAAAATACATCTGCTCAAATCTACGGAATGGCTAGAAGAAGCTCCAATCCAAATTTTATAAATTGTAATATTTTTATAAATAACTCTAGATTTAATTTAATTTATGGAGACTTGTCTGACAGTATTAGCATTGATAATGCAGTAAGAGAAATTCAACCCGATTATTTTATTAATTTTGGCGCTCAATCGTTTGTCGGATGCAGTTGGAAAATCCCTTTGCAAACATTCGATGTAAACGCTACAGGAGTTGCTAGATGTCTTGAGGCGATAAGAAGGTTTAATCCAAATTGCAAATTTTACTCTGCTGGTTCCAGTGAAGAGTTTGGCGATGTCGAAACCGTGCCTCAAGATATAACTCACCCCATTAAACCAAGGAGCCCGTATGGCGCATCCAAAGCAGCGGCTAGACACCTTGTTAAAGTTTATCGAGAGTCTTATAATCTTTACGCTATTCATGGTATTTTATTTAACCACGAAGGAACCAAGCGTGGAGAAGAATTCGTAACCAGAAAAATAACAAAGGGAGTAGCTAGAATATATCATGCTATAAAAAATGGAAAAACCTTTGATCCAATTAATCTAGGGAATTTAGACGCTAAAAGAGACTGGTCTGATTCGGAGGATTTCGTAGATGGCGTTTGGAAAATGCTAAATCAAAAAAAACCTAAGGACTACGTGCTTTGCAGCAATGAAGCTCACTCTATAAGAGAGTTCGTAAATTTAGCGTTTTCAGAAGTTGGGATAGATGGAGTTTGGCACGGCTCTGGAACAAGCGAAGAATATAGCGTATCTACAAAGTATGCGATGTCTAAAGAACCTTGCTCTTCTATTCTCGTCAAAGTAAATGAAAAATTTTACAGGCCAGCGGAAGTGGACCTTTTGGTCGGAGACTCCAAGCCTGCCCGCGAAGAGTTGGGATGGTCCCCGAAAGTTGATTTCAAAGGACTAGTTAAAAAAATGGTGGCCCACGACGTGTCTCTCCTTGACAAATCGTAGCTGCGAGTCATAGTGTCCTCGATGACTGCGCGAACGAGCAAGCCAAGAAAATTAAGCCAGCAGCAAGAGGTGATATCTTTATTTCTGATTGATAAAAAAAATATTAATTGGCCTAATGAAATGCGCGTAGCTACCAAGCTTATAAAAGAGTATGGTTTTGATTGGCTTATGAGTTTAAATGGTAGGACCAAAACTATATCCTTGACTTGGTTCTTGGGAGAAAATGGGAAAAAGTTTCTCAATGATATCAAAAAATATCAGTCTCTTTCTTTTGAAAAGCAGGAGATTATCCTAGAAGATAATCCAGTAGCTCCTCCTACGGAAATTGTAAAAAAACCTACATCAGTAAAAGATTTTTTAAATATTTTTAATAAGACATAATATGGCAAGACAAAAGAAAGAAATTCAAGAGAATCCAGACTCGGATACATCATCAGGAAAGCTGAAGGTTCTTGATAATATTCTAAATAGAAATAAAGACCACCATTACGCTTTTGATAATAATATTGATTATGTTATTAGCAGCGGCAGCTTGACATTAGATATTGAGATGAGCGGAGGCATCCATCCCGGAATCATCCGATCTTCAGGAATCACAGAGGGAGGCAAAACCAGCAACGCTTTGGCGTTTGCTCGCAATTTTCAAATAACCCATCCAGAAAAAGGATGCATTATTTATATTAAGTCTGAAGGGCGTTTGAGCGAAAACATGATTGCCAGATCTGGAGTAAGCACCGATCCGGCTAAGTGGAGGGTTATTCCTACTAATGATTATGAATTTGTCACCGACACAATGCGTGAGCTAATTAAAAATAATGATGATGGAAATATTTATTTCTTTATCATCGACAGCCTTGACGCTCTGGTCCCTAGGAATGACTTAGCCAAGTCTGCTATGGAAGCAAATAAAACGGCTGGAGCAGCCCTGTTAACATCTGATCTTCTTCGCAAAATGGCTGCGGCTTTCTCTTCCAGAGGCCACATATGCTTCCTTGTGTCTCAAGTCAGATCATCGATTAAGATAAACCCATACGAGAAAGGCGATCCGAAAGTAACTAACGCAAGCGGAGGAAATGCTGCTTTGCATTATTCAGATTGGATTCTTGAGTTCCAACAGCGCTGGAATAAAGATCTTATCTACGCTAACGCTAAAGGAGAAGGCAATCCAGTTGGTCATTGGTGCAAAATCATCTTCAAAAAGACTCCCAATGAAAAGTCCGGAAGAGAAGTTCGTTACCCGATTAAATATGAGCGGTCTAACGGATCGAGTGTTTGGGTTGAGTATGAAATCGTTGACCAGCTTTTAGCTTGGGAGTTCGCTCACGCTAAGGGGGCTTGGATCACTATTACCGACGAGCTTATTAAAGAATTGGCAGAGAACAACATTGAAATGCCTAAGCAGCATCAAGGAGAAGCTAATTTAAAGAACTTCCTTGAGGAGCACCAAGACGTTACTAAATATCTCTTTAATAAGTTCATTAGCGCCTTAAAGAAGTGAAGCTGTATAATATATACGGTAAAGCTGTAAGCAAAAACGTCTCCCAGTATTTAATCGATTGGGAGGCGGCTTCTCGGTCTAAGGTTCAGTTTAATACAAAGCAGTTTCTTAAAAAGTACTGGAAGAATCATATTGTTTACGAAGAGTTTCCCGTATTTGGTTCTAGGCTTAAAGTAGACATTGTTAACGCTACCCTAAGAATAGCCGTAGAAGTTCACGGCAAACAGCACTCCGCTTACAATAAATTCTTTCACGGAGACTCTAGGCTGAACTATTTGAAATCAATCAAGAGAGATGTCGCTAAGGAAAAGTGGCTGGTTTTGAATGAGTTTCAGTTGGTTGAAGTTTATGAAAACGAAGTGAAAGACTTGTCAGATCAGTTTTTCAAAGACAAATTTAATATCAATCTTTAATGGCCATTTATTCTCTCCAAGTAGAAAAATACGTATTGTCTGGATTAATTAGGCATCCAACTTCTTTTGCCGACGTTGAATCTTTTATCAGTGACAGTGATTTTATCAATGAGGTTCATTATACTATCTTTTGCGTTTTTAAAGAGACGTTCAATAAAGGGGAGCAAATTGATAAGGTCTTGATTTCTCAAAAATGCAAGAACCTTGGCATCACATTTAAGGACCAGTCTATTGATATCTTTAATTATGTCAACAGCATTTGCCTTGTGCCCACCTCTCAGGCCGGTTTAATTGAAGGATCTAAAGAACTTCTTAAGCTCAGGATCAGAAGAGAGATAGAGCAGACCGGAGACGATATTAAAAAGTTTGCTAATTCATGCGCAGAAAAACAAATTGAAGAAATCATTACCGAATCAGATAAGATCTACAATAGCAAAATTTGCGTTTACGCTGCTGAGAATAACAAGCCAGAAGATATTACTGCTAATGTAATAGAAATAATTGAAGAACGCGGAAACAATCCAATTCAAGATACTGGCTTAGCTACTCCTTATCCAAATTTTAATCGCCTTTATGGTGGCATTCGTCCCGGTAATATATATGCATGGGTAAGCAGACCTAAGCATGGCAAATCAACCATATTGAACGACCTAGCCATTAAGGTCACAAGCATGAATAAAGGGTGCCGAGCACTTGTTCTAGACACTGAAATGTCTACTATAGATATGAAGTTCAGAATAGCTTCTTCTATTACCGGCATTCCTGTTTGGCACTTAGAAACAGGTAACTGGAAAAAGAACGCTAATCTTTTCCAAAAATTTGAAGAAAGCAAAAGCAAAATCAAAGCCCTTAGTAATCAAGTAGACCATCTTCAAGTAGCTGGAAAGCCTATCGAGGAAGTGGCATCTATTGTCAAGCGCTGGTATTTCTCAAAGGTTGGTCGCGGAAATCAATGCGTTATTATTTATGATTACATTAAGCTAACAGGCGAATCTGATAAAAACAAACAAGAATACCAATTAATTGGCGACAAAGTCAATGCTCTTAAAGAGCTTTGCTTGGAATTAAATGTCCCCATTCTAACAGCTTGCCAGCTTAATAGAAGTGCAGAGAACGGCGTAGATGACAGCAGCGCGATTTCTCAGTCTGATCGGCTACAATGGTATGCATCTTTTGTCGCTATTTTCAGGCGCAAGAGCGTAGAAGAGATTGCTGACGATGGAATAGAGTTCGGTTCTCATAAGCTGATTCCTCTAGCGACCCGCTTCCAAGGAAAAGACTCTGCTGGACATCACGATTTAGTTAGAATCAAAGAGGGCAAAAAGATTAAATATGCGCCGAATTACATAAGTTTTAATATTAACAATTTTAATGTTGAAGAGACTGGGACTTTGGAAGATATTATATCTGCCAAGTCATTGCGACCCGAACTAGACGACTCTGGCGATGGAGAAGTATTATGAATGACTGCGAATCCGTAAGGCAGATATTGACCGACATTGGATACTCTCTTGTTGATCACGGAAGAGAGTATAGAACGAGGCCTCTTTATAGAGATTCCGGCAACGATAACGTTTTAAGAATTTGGAAAAATTCTGGGCAATGGGTAGACTTTAAAGAAAACATCAGCGGCTCTATTGAAGATCTTGTAAGACTAACTCTTAAGCTTAAAAATATAGACGAAGCAAAGAAGTGGATTTCTGAAAAAGGAATCGACACTTCTCGATCTGAAGAGAATCAACAAAAAGTAATTACTAGTCAAACAACTATTTTTGATAAGTCTTTGCTTATAAAGCTTTCGCGAGATCATTCTTATTGGGAAAATAGAGGCATCTCTAGCCAGACTCTTCTTCCATTCCAATGCGGCGTTGCTTCTACCGGAAAAATGTTCAATAGATATGTCTTTCCTATATTCAACTGCAAGGACGAGATAGTCGGATTCGCCGGCAGAGATATATCTAAAATGAGCTTAGAAGGAAGACCAAAGTGGAAACTAATTGGAGACAAGAAAGAATGGGCGTTTCCACTAAAAGTAAATTCTAAAGACATCAAAAATTCTAAATTTATTATCCTTGTCGAAAGCATTGGCGACATGCTAGCGTTAAGAGAGAATGGGATTAATAATTCTATAGTCTCTTTTGGCTTGAATCTTTCTCCAAAAATTATATATTCCCTTATTGGTTACAATCCAAAAAAGATAATAATAGCATTTAATGACGACAGCTTCGATAATGCAGCTGGAAATATAGCAGCAGAATCCGCGAAGCAAAGGCTTCTGAATTACTTCGACTCCAATCAAATAGAAATCAAACTCCCATTTGGCGCAAAAGATTTCGGAGAAATGCATTTAAAAGATAGATCTCTTATCGGTAATTGGTATAATTCAATTCAATGAGCACCACTGAAAAAATAAAGCTTAGCGCCAGCAAAATTAAAACCGCTGAAGGCTGTAGCTGGCTTTACTATACTAAATATGTTCTTAAAGTGCCAGACATTTCTAATTCCGGAGCTTCTAGAGGAACAATCTGTCATTTAATTTTTGAGCTTCTTTTAAAAGATAGACACAAGAAATATTTCGAAGACTTGTGTTCTGGCAAAGCCGGTGTAATTAAAAACCCCTGCATCCACAGACTAATTCTAAAAAACGCAAAGAAACTCAAAGTCAACGACGAAGAAAATTTGGATCTTATTTACATGATGATTCAAACAGGCCTTCAAAATGATTTTTTTTGCAACGGATCTGTTTTATTAGAAGCCGAGTCGGAGTTCAAACTAGAAGAAGATGACTATATCATAAATGGCTTTATTGATAAGCTAGCAAAATTTAACGATAAAGAATATAAGATTTACGATTATAAATCAAGCAAAGCTAAATTCTCTAAAGAAGAGATAGACTTTAACTTGCAAAACTTGATGTATTCTTTGGCTGTGTTTAAAACAAAGGGACATATTCCAACAGTGTCCTTTGTATTTTTAAAATTTAAAAAACAACCGATCCAACAGGCACCCACCCCCACCCAAGAGCAGTTAGAAGGATTCAAGACTTATTTAAGTTATATAGCTGGATATATATCTTCTTTTGATGAAAAGAAAGCCGTGCAAAATCTTGCCGCCAAATCTTTTAAGAAGAAATGGATGTGCGGTAGCGATGTGGAAGGCAAATGGATCTGCCCGTCTAGACTACCAGCAACATTTTATATAGGTTCGGACGAGAAAGATAAATTTATTAAATCTTCATTTGATAAAGAATTGCTGCTAAAAGACCCCAAGGTAAAATTAATAAACAAAAAAGAATACAAGGGCTGCCCATTTTGGAGCAAAGATACGTTGACTTTTTGATTGACTTTCTCGAAAAAGCAGCCACAATTAAGCGTGTACTCGGCTGTCCCTTTATTTAAATCTCATTATAGCCTTGGCAAATCTGTGCTTACCCTGTCTAAAGCAGGGTCTAGCGACCCAGACGAGCCAAGCTCTATTATTGACATCGCGAAGAAGCTTAATCTAGACAAAGTTCATCTTGTCGATGACTCTATTTCTGGACTGCTAGAAGCTTACAAGTCTTGCGAGGATGCTAATCTAAACTTAAGATTTGGTTTGCGTTTAACCGTGTGCGACGATATTGACAACAAGACTGCTGAATCTAGAGAAAAAGAACACAAAGTAATCGTCTTCTTGTCGAGATCAGAAGGGTATCAAAATCTGATCAAGATATCTACTGTTGCCAGTACAAATGGATTTTACTATTACCCAAGAATAGACTGCAAAACTCTTAAAGAAATTTGGAGCAAGGAAAATCTTTTGCTTTGCATTCCTTTCTATGATTCTTATGTGTTCAAAAATAATTTGACTTATAGCGTTTGCATTCCTGATTTTAGTTTTTGCGATCCTACTTATTTTGTAGAGGATAACAATTTGCCATTTGATGAAATTCTTAAATCGAAAGTCGAAGAAATTGTCTCAGATAAACAATTGGCAGTCAAAACACAGTCTATCTATTATGAAAACAAAGAAGACTTCTTGGCTTACCTTACGTTTAGGTGCATCTCCGAAAGAACCACTTTGAGCAAACCTAATCTAAATCATTGCTCTTCAAACGAATTCTGCGCCGAGTCATTCAAGGAAAAATATGGAAAATGAACTACTGAGATTTGACAAGTCTAAAAAGATTGTCTTTATCGACTGCGAAACATTAAATCTGTGTCTTAATTTTTGCCAAAATCTTCCATGGCAAGTTGCCATGCTAGACACTGTGGGTGGTAAGAAAATCGACGAGAGAGATTTCTTGATTAAATGGGACACCAATCTTAAAATATCAGAAGATGCCAGACGAGTCACAAGATATCCTGAAGGACTCATCCAAACAACTGGCAAGAAATTTGATGATGTCTTTGATACTATTAGGGATTGGCTTGACTCTTGTGACTATATTGCTGGTCATAACATTCTTGGCTTCGATTTCTATCTTATAAAAGAGATGTATTTGCTTAAAGGATTGCGAGCGAATCATTTAGTTAATAAAATTTTAGATACTAATTGCTTGGCTAAGGGAATCAAATATGGAATCCCTAAGATGTCAAAAGAAACTTTGATCGAATATCAATATAAATTACTTCATACTTACAGAAAAGGTATAAAAACTAATCTTACAGCTTTGGGCAAGGATTATAATATAGATCATGACTATGATAATTTGCACAATGCAATTGTTGATTTGGATTTGAATTTGAAAGTCTGGAATAAAATTAAATTTCAAGTGGAGATATGAATAATTTTAATAGCTATTTTACTGATTTTAAGTTGCCATTATATGGCGTTAGACTTCCAGAGTTCAATATTGAAAGCCGCCTTAAGAAAGAGTATGGCTTAAAAGAAGAGTCTTCCAACTACGACTTCTTGATGCAAGTGTGCAGAGCTAATTTTAAAAAGCTAAACATAGCCAAAGAAGATTTTCCTAAATATTCAGAGAGAGTAAAATACGAATTGGAGACCGTTAAAGACCTAGGGTTTCTTGACTATATTCTTTTGGTTTGGAATGTTATTAATTATTGCAACGAAAACTCAATTCCTGTAGGTCTTGGGCGCGGTTCTGCTGCTGGTAGTCTTATTCTTTATCTCCTGGGAGTCACCAAGGTAGATCCGATTAAATACGAGCTATTCTTTGAGCGGTTTATATCTAAGATCCGTGCGAAGAAACAAGTGGTTGATGGTATAACTTATCTTGACGGATCGCTCATGTGCGACGTAGATATCGATATCTGTTACTATAATCGACATAAAGTAATCAAATACTTAGATCAGCTATTCTCAGGCAGAACATCTAAGATCCTGACTCTTACAACTCTAAGCGGGAAAATTCTAATTAAAGAATGCGGCAAAATCATAGATGAAAAACCTGAGTCAGAAATGAATGAAGTAAGTTCTTTGATCCCTAAAACTTTCGGCCAAGTGATGGATCTTAAGCAAGCTTACGCTGAAGTGCCTGACCTACAAGCTTGGTGCGATAACAATCCTAGAGCTTATAAGACTGCGCTAAAGTTGCGCAATTTAATTAAGAACAAGAGCGTCCACGCTTCAGGGATGATGCTTTCGTACCATCCAATAGATCAAAGCTGTCCTACCGAACTTACCAGCGACAAAGAACAGGTCTCTAGTTACGACATGAATTGGGTTTCTATCTTTAATGTTAAACTAGATCTTCTTGGCTTAAGAAGCGTATCGATTGTAGACCGTGTCTGTAAATTAATAAATATTAAAACCTCAGACATTGATTTTAATGATCCGATAATATATCAGCAGCTACAAGACTTTAAAACTCCTCACGGATGCTTCCAAATTGAAGCTGAAACAAATTTCAAAGTTTGCAAGAAGGTAAAGCCAAAAAACCTCGAAGAACTAAGCGCAGTCCTTGCTCTTGCTCGCCCCGGAGCTTTAGAGTTCGTTGATCAGTATGCCAACTTCACTAACAACAATCAATACGAAGGCATCCATGAATTTTTTGATTCCGTATTGAGCGGCAGCGGTGGCGTTGCATTGTATCAGGAGCAGTTGATGAAAATGTCCAATAAGATTGGATTTACTCTTGATGAAGCAGAAGTTCTTCGCCGAATTGTCGGTAAGAAGAAAGTCGAAGAAGCCAAAAAATGGCAAGAAAAAATCAAAGACAAGATCAAAGAGAATAATTTAGCCCCAGAAATCGGAGACATCCTTTGGCGCATTCTTGAAAACTCAGCAAATTACTCATTTAATAAATCGCACTCCATGAGCTATGCGGCTCTTGCCGCGTGTACTGTTTATCTTAAATTCAAGCACTCTAAAGAATTTTTCTTAGCTTTGCTAGAAATGACAAAGCATGAGCCGGCTCCTTTAGAAGAGATATCTAAGATTCAGAAAGAGCTTCGCCACTTTGGCATAACTCTGCTTGGGCCTCACATATTAAAATCTGATACTGATTTTTCTATCCAAGGAAATGATATTAGATTTGGATTATCTTCTATTAAGGGCATCTCAGAGAAAACTATGGAAAAGCTCAAACTCTTTAAGAGCGAGCAATCTAGTAAATTTGAAGTATTCCAAGCCGCTAAAGAAGTTGGGCTTTCTATCGGTGTTTTATCAGCACTGATTCAGGCTGGTGCCTTGGATGGGTTCTCTGTTTCCCGCAGTAGAGTCGTCCTAGAGGCTCAATTGTGGAACGTGTTAAGCGAAAAGGAAAAAGTCCTTGCTATGCAGTATGGCCCAGAGTGCGGTAACGACTTACTTAAAACAGTCAAAAAACTATCTGAAACTAAAAACGAAAACAGCAAGCTTCTTATAAAAGAAACTCGCTTAGTCACAATAAAGAAAAAGTATGATCTTTATTTAAAAATATATCAACAAAACAATAAATCAGAAAGCTTTGCTAATTGGTACTATGAAAATAAATTGCTTGGGTATAGTTACAATAACACACTGATAGATATATTCCACCCTAAGATGCCTTCGCTTGTTTCAACCGCTCAGATATCTGAATTAGGCAATAACTCTATTGTTTATCTAGTTGGCAAGGTGGAAGAGGCCTCGGAATGGACTTCTAAAAACGAGAAAAAAACTAAAGTATTCAAAATGATCGTTTCTGATGAATTTGGATCTATACCTGTTCTTACTTTCAACGACAAAATAGAATTCAATAAATCCTCTAATGGCGACAAGCTGCCCGAAAAGGAAGACATCGTTATCGTTAAAGCCACGAAAAAACAAGATTGCTTGTTTGGGGATTCCATTGGAATTCAGACCTTGAAAATTTACACCAAGCTTTCAGAATTGAAAGAAAAAAATCTTGACAATCAAGAGTAAAGCGTCACAATAACCTGTATGCTTCAATTTTATAAACCGAACCCTAAGAACACTGGCTGCGGATGCTCCTTCAAATACTCCGCCAAGGACGACTGCGTTTTCGTCAACATGATCAAGCAGGCGAGTTGGGACGACCAAGCTAAGCGCGGATCATTCGCTGGCAACTCTCAAAACCCAAAGGCTTCATGCTCTATTAAGCTAAGTCTTACTGAAGCTTCAGATATCATCTCGGCAATTAGACGCAATGGTGAGATTTCAGCTTTTCACGACTCAGCTAAGCAAGTAACTAGAATCAAGTTCTCTCCTTACATGCGCGGCACAAAGGATGATCCAAGCAAGATGGCTCAAGTTGGCTATTCCTTTTCCGTGTCAAAGGAAAGCAAGGAAAACGCTCAAGACAAGACCTCTTTCTTGATTGGCTTTACATTCGGAGAGGGAACCCGCCTTGAGGCTTTCTTCTGCTTTGCTCTTGCGAAAAGTTTTGAAAAGGCTTCGCTAGATCAAGATAATAGATCAGCCGCCGCTCCTCAAGCAGTCCTTCCCAAGAAAGAAGAGGCTCCGAAGCAGGAGACGCCGGACGACGATCTATGGTAAAAAAGAAAAAAATCCTTTATCACAGCGATTTCGCTTTATCTAAAACTGGCTTTGGTAGAAATACCAAGGCCGTTCTTTCTTATTTATATAACACAGGAAAGTACGATATAGTTTCTCTCGCAGGCGGGCTTACTAAAAACCATCCGGAATTAGAAAGGACTCCTTGGAAAAGCTATGGAAGCTATCCCGTCTCTGGCGCGGAATTAAACGATTCAAATTCTAGCACAGACAAAAGCAGGCTTTATTCTTATGGAGCCTTTGAGTTGGACAGAATTGTGGAGTTAGAAAAGCCGGATGTATATATTGGAGTGCAAGATTTTTGGGGAGTTGATTACGCAATCAATAAACCGTGGTTTAATAAAATAAATCACGCTCTTTGGATTACATTAGATTCGTTGCCATTGTTACCGACTGCCGTGGAAGCAGCTCCTAAAATTAAAAACTATTGGGTATGGTCTAGTTTTGCTGAAAAAGAAATGCATAAACTCGGGCACGCGCATGTTAAAACTATGCATGGGGCTATAGATGTTTCTGATTTTAGGCCTTTCTCAGAAGATGAAAAAGCAAGCCTAAGAAATAAAAACAAGATATCTTCTGATGATTTTATTATTGGATTTGTTTTTAGAAATCAACTCAGAAAATCTGTACCAAATTTACTTCAAGGCTTTAAGATCTTTAAAGAAAAAAATCCTGAATGTAAACCAAAGCTTTTATTGCACACTCATTGGAAAGAAGGGTGGGGAATTGAAAAGCTAAGCAAAGAAACTGGAGTTGATATTAAAGATATATTAACTACATATATTTGTAAAAAATGCCGCAATTATCATGTAAGCTCATTTTCGGGTCACGAAACAGATTGCTCAAAATGCGGAAGTCAATCTTCTTGCGTCACAACCTCGACTAGCCTTGGAACTACAGAAAAACAATTAAATGAAATTTATAATTTAATGGATGTTTATTGCCACCCATTCACAAGTGGCGGTCAAGAAATCCCGATCCAAGAAGCGAAGTTGGCTGGACTAATTACTTTAGTCACTAATTATAGTTGCGGGGAAGAAATGTGTTGCCCTGAGGCTAATTCTATCGCTTTAAATTGGAGCGAGTATAGAGAATTCGGAACCGAATTCATTAAAGCGTCTACTTGCCCGATTTCAATATCAGATAATTTGACATCTGTTCTTAAGATGCCAGCTAATCAAAAAATTAAAATGGGAAAATTAGCCAGGAAATGGACTATAGATAATTTCTCTGTAGATAGTGTTGGCGGTAAAATAGAAAAATTTTTAGACTCTTGTGAATTAAAAGAGTATTCTTTAGATAAAGAACCAGGAAAAGTTTGTAATCCAAATGCTTTTGTTCCAGAAATAGAAGACAGCGTACTTTGGCTGAAGTCTTTATATTCTTTAATACTATTGAGAGACATAGCTGATGGCGATGATGGATTATTGCATTGGGTTGATAAAATTAAAAATAATACTCCACGACGAACTATAGAGCAGTATTTCAGAGAGGTGGCGTACAAAGAAAACGAAAAAAATAAAAAATTTAAAATAGAAGATCTTTTTATTGACACAAAGCCAGAAGAAAGAATTTTTGTTTCTATCGATTCTTCTTTAGAGAACATTTTCTTGTCTACAAAAATCATCTCGGCAATAAAAGAAAAATATCCAGACAAAAAGATATTTGTTTCTTCCAACGAGCTTTGCCAATCTGTCTTTTCAGGAAACACTATGATTCATTCTGCTATAATTAAAACATCAGAGTTCGACGATCCGGCTTTCCTTGGCGCTAATTTTTTTCAGAGTTATCGTTTAGACAACTTTTCTATAAACAATAGCCACTCTCTATTAATCAAATGAATCTTTTAAAATCTTTTTCTGTTACAACTGGGCTAGATCCTGGCAATTCATATCTATATGAGAGCCTGTATCCATTAGATTTTGATAAGTATATTGTTTTAGACACGCAGTCAAACAATCCAAATTTTCATTATATTTTCTGGTTTAGAGTTATAGAATTGATAGAGCCAATCTTGTCTAATCATAACATAAAGATTGTTCATTTTGTCGAAGACAAGCGCTACCACTTTAATCACACTTACCTAGATAATTCTAATTCTCTTTCTCAAAGAGCTTATATTTTAAAGAAGGCTTTATTCTTTTGTGGATCTTCGAAATTGTATTCATTGATGGCTTCTGAATATTCAGTGAATCAATGCTTTATAAAGACCGACTATACTTTGGACAACGTTTTAGCAAAAGAAGAGCAGATTATCCATTCCAATACTGAAAGAAAGAATTTCTTAAACCCTACAGGAGCAAGAATAAATAATGTCCGGCCAGAGGAGATAGCGAAAAAAATCCTTAAGTCTGCTCTTAACGAAGACCACTGTTTCGATAATACCATATCTGTAGGAAAAGTTTTCTCCGCTCAGAATTTAGAAGTCATACCCGATTGCGCTTTTAAAATAAACAATAATCTAAAAAATGAAATTGTTATCCGAATGGATTATTTGTTTTCTGAAGAGAATTTAGATCTTCTTTTGTCTTACCATTCCTGCTCGGTTGTTACTAACAAAGCAATCAATAAAAATCTATTAATTAAAAGATTAAATAAAATTAAAAAAATATATCTTAAAGTTGAAAAAAATTCAGATCCATCATTCATTGATATCATTGAAGAGTTAAAAATAGATTATGAAATAATTACTACTTTAAGCAGCGCTGACTTAGAAAGCGAAAAGATCAAATTCTTTGATTATAAAAAAATCAATAGACTCAATGTCTTGAGTTTAGAATTTTTAGAAGGATTAGATAAATCAAAAATTTACTTTAAGACAAATAAAATAGTAATAAAAGGCGGGAAAACTTTTGCTAGCAAATGGCATTCCAAATCGGACATCAATAGCCCGGATGTTCGTAATTCAAGTTTCCAAATACCGCCTGTTATCGATCAGTCTTTTAAAGATGAGGCCGATTACTTTTATTTCTTGACTAAAGAGCAATTCGAAGCATAATGAATGAGATGAGTACACCTCCCAAGCTTCTCACTCGAAATGAATTCGGTCTTTTAGAAGACCCTCCCATTCCATACGTTTTCAACGAAGATGGATACGTTAATTGGCGCAAGATGATTCGACCTGAATTTCTAGTGCCAAATAAGCAGCGCACCCAAGAAACAGATATCACAAAGCTAGAAGACAAGGATCTTTTAATTTTGCTAGGCGGAATTAAAGAGCTTGCACAAATCAGAGGCTTCACTTGCGTATCTTACGATGTGCCAGAGGCCGGCCCAAATTATGTTTTAGCTAGTTGTTATATAAATTGGATAGGTAACTACGAAACGGCTGATAAGGATATCTCTTTCCAATCCCTAGCAGATGCCTCGCCGGACAACACTCAGAGTTTCGCTCGTAATTATTTAGCAGCTATCGCTGAGAACAGGGCGTTCGTAAGATGCGTACGGAACTTCTTAAAGATTAACATCGTCGGCCAAGAAGAGGTCGGAGTCAAGGTCGTAGACGACCCGACTATAGACAATCCGATGTCTCCCGCTGCGGTGCTTCAGAACATTATGAAAGAGAAAGGCATTTCTTTCGATCAAATTCAAAAGCGATTAGTCAAAGACAAGTATGAAAAAGCTGAAGAAATAACTTCTATTAATGAACTTTCTAAGCCTAAGATTTTTGAGCTTATTGAAAGAATCAAAAAAGCTTAATTACCATTTGCCAGATGGGCAACTTTCATAGTCAGCTTTTACTTTAGCTGCTACAAAACATCCGCATACAGTGCATCGACCTAGATTTTTGTCTAGGTCTTTGCATTTACTGCAAACATCTAACCTCTCTTGGGCTTTATTTTTTTGAGCGATAATGGGTTTTCCATTTGAAATCGCCACCCCAGCTTTCACTGCCGATCCAGCCAAGCTTTTAGACATTTTTGCTGCTTCTTTAAATAAATTACTAAAATTATCTAAACTCATATCCTTATCGTTCCAGGAAACATATTTGCGTAAGTGAAGTCTATTGATTTAGAATACGCGTCTCCGCAACTAGAATCAAAAAATACTGGTACTCCATTTACCTGACCATTAGGCAAAGATAAAGATTGAGCTGTTGCCGGCGAAGTTGTTTCAATAGTGCCTCCAGAATCAAAAAATTGAAAATAAACATTAGAGTTAACATTTTCAATTGGATACGTCGTTCCGACAGGAACAGGGTATGAATCCCCGACATACGTTACTCCACCCGCGTCTGTAGGCGCTATATTATTAACGCATGAAGTTGTTGATTCTGTTACTATGCCTAATAGTCTTCTTTTGAATGTTTTTAAATAACTTTCTTTAAAAGATCTCGACATTAAAGGATGAATAAATGGCTTGAATGATTGAGTGGTGGAGGAGTCTGTAGATAATTTATATGTTAGCCCTTGAGATAAACCCAAAGATTGCGCTACATCTGGGTAAAGGTTGGTTCTCGCAACGCTTCTAGAACTACCAGCTGACAATAGAGAATTTATTGGAAAATAGTCACTAGACCGGGCCGTCCCCCCGATTTCTAATCCTGATGCGCTAAAATTAATTAATTTAAATCTATCTGGCTCTGAATCTTGCTCGTACCACTGAGTTACTGAATTTGTACTATCTACTGCCCAGATCATTGGCAATATAACTCTTACTTCGTTAAGATTATTTATACCCATTACCAATCTATTAAACATCTCAGCTCTTGGGGCCATGTTCGGCAGCGGACCAAATCCATACTGCCCATCTGCTCGTACAGAAAGCGGCAATAGAGTCAACCAAGGAGGAGGCGCAAATTTACTTGCTATAAAAACAGCAGCGCTAGCATCTGGGACAACGGTCAAATTATTTAAAGAAAACAACTCTGGAACCCCTCCAGTCGCGCTCTTTTGCTCTGCTTCTGGATTCAAAGATGTAGCGGTAATTGAGCTAGAATCTTTAGAGCTATTTATAGTACTCGGGACGCTTGATTCTTCTATTTCGCTTACGCCAGCATCTGTATCTTCAGTATAGATCTCACTTTCCTGCATTGGATTTGTATACTTATCTGCGTATAGTTTGGAAATAATATTCCAAATTTCGTCTAATACTCCAATAGACGAGACGTCTTTTTCTGCTACCGAGTAAGTAACATCGTATGGCTTGACTGAATTTTCTGCTTCGGGAGTCTCTTGTGGTAAATAGTTGTTTAAATATTCATCTAATTTTGTTTTCTGCTCTACAGAGAACGAGTTTCCTCCATTCTGGTCGAGCCTCTGCTTGTCTGCGTATGCGCTTGCTAGACGTACTCCACCTTTCAGAGAAGCCTTCAGATTATCCTTGTCGAAAGAGCTATTTTGAATAACTAGAACTTGTCTATTAATATTTAAATCACTTGCGACTATTTGATAAGATTTTTTTACATATGGAATTAAATCTGTGAAAGACTGATCTCTTTTGCTTTGAGCTGTTTTAAATAAAGAATACCCATGTCCCGGATCAGTTATTTGTAATCCAACTATTTTTCCATATTCATTTATCGTAGCTATTCCTTCAGCTCTTTTCCCGCCAGCAGATTCTGGAGTAAAATTCGGAGGAGGTATTTCCAGAGTAGGGGCTATTAAAAATACATCATTAGGCACTGATGGCAAAAGCACTGAATTTACTGTTCCCTCTAAGATTGGGTCTTCATAAAATACATCGTAATCGCACGATAGCTTGTATAAAATTTTAAAATTAAACTCAATTAAAGCTCCTTTATATTCTTGTCTTTTTAATTTGCTAAGTTGATCGTATTTATAGAAGCCGCTTTCTGGTAATTTTATTCCTCTTAAAACTTCACTATTTAAATCAAGATTTATTTTTTTGTCAATATCATTTCTAATTTTAGTATCATTTGGGATATACTTATCATATGCTATATATCTCCATTCTGGAGGCATTAACATTTTACTGAAACTATAACTTCTTGTTACGCCTTGTGAATAACAATCAACATCGTGCTTAACTACAAGCAATCTTAAATTACTGCCAAAGTTGTCTTCTTCATTTATTCTATCGAATATACCCCTAACCGACTCTATTACATCCACATTTCTTTCTATAGATAAAACGAATTTTTGATATTTTGAAAAGAATCCAAATTTTTTATTTTCTACCGCAGATATTGCTACTGGATCCTTTGTTATAGTAATTGGCCCAGTCAGATCAATATAAGTGTTGGAGCTCTTGTACTGTAATTTTACTTTAAAATCGGTGGTGGTTATTGACACTTCGTTCTGAAAAAAAGAATAATTAAAAAAGTTATCATTAATTTTCCAATATAATACAACAGAGCTATTTAATAAATTATCCTTATTAGTTATTATGCATGGGTATATTTCAGACACAGAAGCTGGATAAAAATATCCTTTTGTGTTTTTTTCTTGCCCTAAATAATTATATTCATAATAGAACAAAAAACTTCCGTCTTCGCCTATAGATTTGTAGCTTCCTAGAGTTAATCCTTTATATTTATTAGTATCTAAAAAAATATGTTGATAAGAATCTTCTACAGCGACCTCTTCATTTACGTATGACGAATTATTTGTTATTGTATATACTTCTGAAAATCTAGTAGTTATTTCGTATCTTAATGAAGCAGGATTATTAATATCTTTTATATTCGTAGATATAGAAGAGTCTGTCGGCCTTTGAGGAGAAGTGTTATCTATACTCTCGAAAGAAAGAGTTTTTTTATCTGTTAGCTGAGAATCACTATTTGCAAAGATTATCTTAATA
>Ga0209086_10000402_pt1 | contig 37590 bp, 35 predicted proteins | sample M_130207_XF_Meta_FD_187312 | JGI IMG/M metagenome (GOLD analysis project Ga0209086, IMG submission 187312) | Freshwater microbial communities from Lake Montjoie, Canada to study carbon cycling - M_130207_XF_MetaG (SPAdes) (version 2) | ecosystem: Environmental > Aquatic > Freshwater > Lake... | reverse complement strand
AAATTCACCGCAGTAGCTCCACTAAAATTAGTTCCTGTAATGGTGACACTATCTCCTCCTGAGGTAGTACCACTATTTGGTGAAACACCTGTAACGGTAGGTGGTGATGCAGCAGTATATGTGTATTTGTCACCCGTACTTATTGCAGAAGTTCCAGCAGGGGTTGTAACTGTAACATCAACGGTTCCTGCTGCACCTGGTGGAGAAGTTGCGGTAATGGTAGTATTATCGGTATTTACTGTAAATGATATGGCTGACGTGGCGCCAAAATTCACCGCAGTAGCTCCACTAAAATTAGTTCCTGTAATGATGACATCATCTCCTCCTGAGGTAGAACCACTATTTGGTGAAACATCTGTAACGGTAGGTGATGGAAGAATACTGTATTTCAATCCAGCATTAGTTGTCAAACTAGATCCTGCAATTGCATTTCCATTTACATCGATAAAAACCCTTGCATAATTGCCACTTGTATTGTTACTATCTGGACTCCAAGTTTGTCCATAGTCAAATGAATAATATAATCCTTTACTAGTAGCAGGAGTACCATTACTACCAGCCACAGCATAGCCACTAGGGTTCATGTAAATTGAGGAAAACCCTCCCGTGGTTGGACCTCCCGCTGCTAGATTTGATTGATTCCAATTTTCACCATTATTAATTGAATAGTAAATTCCTGCATTAGAACTGGAAGCCGCCAAAGCCTTACCATTATCTAGTATAAAAACTTGTCCAAAAGTTCCTGTTGGTGTTGGTATTATTGATGGACTCCATGTCTCACCGAAATCTGGAGAATAAAAAATTTGTCCTGACGGGTTAGTGCTAGAAGCGATCGCTTTACCAGTGGCGTTCATACAAACTTGATTATAATAACCGGTTGTTGAACCACCACCCGCTGAAAGAGTAGATTGTATCCAATCAGGGCTTAAACTTGTGTTTGAATACCACAAACCCTGCACTGTACTACCGGTTCCACTTTGAGAACCCGCAATAGCCCTACCATTTTCATTTATATAAACTGAATTATAATACCCATCAGTTTTTGCTTGGTTCCAGCTTTGACCATTATTTAACGAATACAATATACCTGGTGTTAAACTACTTTTATCAGCACCGGCAACTGCCACACCACTAGAGTTCATATAAACACGATAATAACCAGTTGTTGTTTGTGGTCCAGCACCAAGAATCGAGTTAGTCCAGTTTTTACCGTTATTTGACGAATACCACAAACCAGATCCAGTCGCACCAGTTGCACCTGCAATTGCACTAGAAGTGCCTGCAATAGCGTTCTTTGAAGAACCTATGCACACAGAAAAAATGGAACCACTAGTAATATTTGACTGAGTCCAACTTTGACCACTATTTGACGAATATAGTATTCCGTTTATACCACCTGTTATGACTGATGAAGCAGAACCCGCAATCGCGTTTCCGATTGTATCCATAAAAATCGCCGAAGAACCAACTCCTCCAGTTGCGCCAGTACCAGTAACACCTGTAAAAGTTCGTGTAGTAGTAGGCATTATGTATATATAATAATATAAATTATTTTTTTTATTTCGATTTAATTTTCTTCATTTTTTGGCTGCGGGTTTGCACCCCCACTTCCTTTTTTTCGATTTTTTTAGAAAGAAATTCGTTGTACAGATACATGATGGTCTCGTTACGTCGTTCATCCTGTTTTTTCAACAAGTAAATTTGTCGCTCTAAATATTCCAGCTGCTCTTTCTCTTCTCTCACCCTGTTTTGGAAATTATTGTAACAAGAGGCGAGCAATGTAGAGACCCAATACACCACGATAAACGCGATCAAGCATTTGTCGAATTTGGACAACGGTATGTTCTTGGAAAATTCGTACAACAAGGAAAAGGTGTGTTTCAATGAGTGTAAAGAATCTTTGTCAAACTTCGCATAAATGAAAGCAACCGCGCTATGCACAAATTCAGCAATTCTTACAACTAAATCGCGTATCAAGACAACGAGCTGCTTGAAACCCGACTTTATAAAGACAGGCACAACCATGTATTGATTTTGTTCTGGGTAAAAGTGATAGGGTGTGGATACAGTATCTAATAGATCCACAGCATTCACATAGAGAGCTGATTGAAAGTTTTCCATTATTGTCAGGGTTTTGGTGAATAGATACAACAAACTATTCTTTAAAAAAGATTTCAATTTTTTAGACTAAGCAAATAAAACTAAAACTAAAACTAAAACTAAAACTAAAACTAAAACTAAAACTAAAACTAAAACTAAAACTAAAACTAAAACTAAAACTAAAATCCAAATTTTTCTTGCATAAATTCTATCATCATTTCACCTGCTAATTGAGGTTTGTAATAATGGATGTAATAATTTTTGAACGTCGGTGACTTGAAAAAAATGTGTAATATTTTTAAAAGTGTTTCTTCTATTAGATTCGCATTAGATATGTTTTCATTCTCATTTACCTTAACGACAGAAATTTGCTCGACTGTTTTAGCAAAAATCCTCATGGAGAGTTGATTTTCCAACACGATATTTCTATTGCCATGATTGATTATTTTTCCATTAAATAGTTCCTCATAATAGTAATTCATTTCAGGATGCTCTGAAAACATTTGAATAATACTATCCACATAATCTTTTGAAAAAGATGAAAAGGATTGCACTGTATTTTTGTCTTCTTCTATTTTGTAAGAGACTACTTGAAATAATACTCCAATTGCTAGAACGAGTGTGCTAATAGCTGTTATAATTCCCACATAAGATCTAAATTTCGTATTTTTGTAATGCTTATTATTCAAAAAATAAAAAATTATAAATAAAAATATAGTTAAAACTAATAAAACGGATCCTATATTTGCAAATGAAATCATTTCACTCTATATATAGCGCAAATATTAAAAATAGTAATTTGGGCTCAACCACTTATTGTTTGGTCGATTATTGTTCAATCAAAATTTTCTTTAGAATATCCAATCACCGCACAAGCAATGCGTTTCCCCGCGTTCCCATTTAGCAAACTGGCTTCGTCCCCGCCATGACCGCAGTCATCTGGATCCGCATGAACAATGAGTCCCCTGCCAATAATGTTTGCTTTACTACCACGCAATTTGATAAAATCATCCACCATTTGATAATGCGCGCATCCTTTTGCGTCCGTAATCAAATTACCCAAGTCCCCGACGTGCCTATTTTTCATTCCGGGACAGCCGTGCGTTTTTCCGAAGGGGTTGAAATGCGCACACATACTGTCGCATTGTTTCGTCAAGTCGCCTGATTCATGGACGTGGAAACCATGCATACTATTTTTTTTAAGCCCATCCAAATGAATGTCTATTACAACCACATCATTTTTCAAATCTTCAGTAAAATGCACCACGCCTTTTACTTTATTGCCACTGTCGTTAAAAACGGCTACTGCTTGAACTGGTTTTTTCATTATAACAAAAGTATATATTCTATAATTTTATAATTCTATCTTTTTTACACATTGTTTTTTGTACACATCTATTATATAATGATCGAAAGTTCGATCCAAGAACAGGCTAAAGCAAAAGCGCGATATGTCGCGAATACAATGGTCTCATCATCCATAGGATCTGCAACAGCGAACCAATGCAACTTAATTTGTTATCCAAGCCAAGCTGCCGCCACACCTAAAGCTCCATCAGGATACAACCCGTCACAAATCAAAAAAGCATACAATATACCTACTACTCCTGTTACGCCGCAAGGTAAAACAAAACAAGTGTCTGTTGCCATTATTATTGCATATCATTATCCTAAATTGCAAACCGATTTCGATATATTTTGTAATCAATATGGATTGCCAAAAAAAACGCTGGATATAGTCAATTTAGGAAGTCCCACCAATATTAGTTCTGGTTGGCAATTAGAAGAATGTTTAGACATACAATGGTCTTATGCGATGAATCCAAGTGCGAAATTTACGGTTGTGGAAGCGAGATCGAATTTGATTACGGATTTGTGCGTAGCCATTCAACGTGCAACCGATTTAGGTGCAGACGTTGTATCAATGTCATGGGGATGCACCGAGGCCGCGTTTAATTATAATTATAATACTCAAACTTATTTCGATAATTTGTATTTATCAAATCCTTCTGTTTGTTATGTAGCCGCAACAGGTGACACCACTGCAACACCTTGTTGGCCGGCTCTGTGTCCAAACGTGATTGCTTGCGGCGGCACATCATTAACTAATGTAAGTCCTCTTACAGAATCCACATGGGTTTCCGCGGGATGCGGTGCTTCAGCTGTATATAAAATGCCTTCTTACCAATCTGTGCCTTGTAGCACAAGTGTAACAATGCAAAAATACACGAATAGATGTGTTCCGGACGTGTCATGTGTAGCAAACCCAGGCACAGGTGTAAGTGTCTTTTACGGAGGGTATTGGTGGATAGTGGGCGGAACTTCTGTATCAACGCCTATAACCGCCGGAGCGTTGTCGAATGCAATCCAAACAAGATTGAATGCTCAAAAACCGGCCATTACATCTGCTTATACAAAAACGCAAACCAGATTATTGCAAAATTTACTTTACCTTACTATCTATGGAAATAGTTATGCCAAAATAAACAATCAAATAATGCCGCCAACACCGGCTTATACTGCGAATTTTTTCGATATTATAAAGGGATCGGATGGTATTTTTACTACCGCCAGTGGTATGGATATGCCAACCGGCGTCGGAAGCATTAATTGGATTGCGATGATACAGTCGATTGCAAACATGTAATTCAATTCAATTCAATTCAATTCAATTGAATTCAATTCAATTCAATTCAATTCGTATTTTGTTTGAAAAAAAAATCATTTTCTAAACAAAATGTTCTCGTACAGTCCAACCAAGGTTCTTGTCATCCCTATTCGCGAACTTGTTCTCTCTAATTATTGCAAATATGACCTTTTTTTAATCAAACAAAGAGAGAAAAATACATATTATGATAAAATATTATGGTAATCCATATTTTTTATAAAAAACAACAACTTAGTAAAAAGATATTTAAAATAATACAATAATTTAACTATCTTTAAAAAAATGATATACATCAATCATGACAAAAAGTCCATTTTTATTCATATTCCCAAGACAGGCGGGTCCTATATTGGACCCACATTGGTTCAATACTATGGTTTCACATCTTATTTGCATTGGATCAACCAACGGAGACCAGATCACGAGGATTATTGTAGAACGAGACATTTTAAAAGAGTTGTCACCAACAATCCTATTTATGATCATTCCTTTTTTAATAAAACAAAAGGCCTTCTGATGTACTGTAAAACGAGCGATTATTTGAATGAAAAAATGAACATGACTTTGGAAAAATGGGACACCTATACAAAATTCTGTTTTATACGCAATCCGTATGACAGAGCGTATTCTGGGTGGAAACATGTGAGCACAATCTTTAACAAAGGAGGGACCTTTTTCGACTACATTAGCCAAAATGCATACGGTGTAAGTGATATTGAATATGGACATGTCTTTATGAGCCAGAAAAAATACATTCAAGAAGCTGATGGGAATTGCGGTGCAGATATGATCGGACGGTTTGAATATTTAGAGGAAGATTTCAAAAAGATTCTCTCTAAAATTGGATTCCCCAAAACGATTCATAGAGAGAAAAAAGTGAATGTGTCAAACAAGGAGGGCTCAAAAACGTTGTCTCTTGATATCAGAAGCATTCGCCGTCTGAACCAATTATTGGAAGAAGATTTGGATACGTTTCATTATAAAAAGTTGATACTGTAAAATCAACCAATCAATGGTTCTCTTCTATTTTTTAGTCGCATTCTTCTTACCTTTACTTCTACTTCTAGTCACATTGTTCGGGTTCATTTTTTTCAAAACAATGCTCTTTTTTTTGCCAGTGCAATCAAATTTTCCTCTTGAAATGCCTTTACGGTTCAATATACTTTGGGTGCATATACCGATAGAACGCGCTTCATTCACAGGATCTACTTTTTTGATGCATCGACACAATTTGTCGGAAACTATTTTTTCAGCTTCTCTCTGTAAGAGCTTTTTGGAATTAGGAATAGGTTGTTTATAATAAGTCAAAATGCGAATGTAATCTTCCTTTGAAAGGTCGTCCTTATTCGTCATTTATCAGTCTCTCTATATATAACAAACAATTTTTTTTTAAAAATACCTTTATAATATATTATATTATGGCAAGAATACAACCTGTTGGAATTGGAATAAATACGCACCGTGACGCACCGGAAATAAGTGATTATATTGGAGACACTTTCGGAGATGAAGGACACCATGTTCATGAATTCAACACAATGCAGACTTTTAGAAATAATTTGCGCGAAACAAATTTGTCCCAAGAAGAACAAGCTTTTATGCATGATAAAATACGCGCTCTGCAAACATACTTGGCAAAAGAAATATATGAAAATTTGGTTGATTACGATTTTTCAGAAGAATTGGAAAGCATAGGCGGCAAAAGCGCCAAGCGTAGTAGAAAGAAAACAAATAAGAAAAGAATTACAAGAAAAAAGAAGTAATTGAATCCTTTTCTAAAGGTTTAAAAGGAGGGGGTCTTAGGGGGAACCTTGGTTCCCCTAAAAAACTCGTTAATATTATTATTTATATTTAGAAAGCTAAATATAAATATTGATGAACTTTTCACTGTTTCTCGTATTAGTCTATTGGGTCACCACACTGGATTTTTCAGGAAGTTTTATATCAGTCCGTTTCATGAGTATCCGTCCGTCCTTTCAATTGCAAACGTACAGGAAGAATTATCAATTGTCTCAGCGATATGTGGAGCAACTATTAAACACAATGAAATTATTTAATAAAACAACTCCTAATTTAGACGATGATTACAATCCGAATTATTATGAAAATTTGCTAAAACAATTGAATTCCAAAAATGTGTCGTTGCAGAAAAATGCAATTTTAGGGGAAAGGGAAAGAGAAGGACAAAAACAAGAACAAGAACAAGAACAAGATGAAAACTCTACAGACAATAGCACCACAACAAGACCGCGGGTTCGCATCATTTTAAACAATAACCCACACTTTTTAGCTAGTCTAGGTATTCAGATAAATGACGAAGACAATTTTGGCCAAGACCCAGATGAAGATCCTTTCAAGGACCAAGACCAAGACAAAGAATACCAAAACAAAGAAGACCGAGAAAAAAAATACGCTGTAAGAAGAACCGGTTCTTGGTCGAACCAAAAGCCAACCGGAAACACCAAGTCCAAAAATTTTGAAGTGCTGAAAAGTCCCGACATGAATTTTGGAAATGTGGGAGGCTATGAAAACGTCAAGGGTGAATTAAGACAATGTGTGGATATTTTGAAAAACTATCAAAAGTACACCATGTACAATATAAGAATCCCTAAGGGACTTATTTTAGAAGGACCGCCAGGCACAGGAAAGACCCTCATTGCCAAAGCTTTGGCGGGGGAAGCCGATTGTGGATTTATACCTGTCTCCGGGTCGGATTTTCAAGAGAAATATGTGGGTGTAGGTCCTACCAGGATAAAAGAATTATTCCATTTGGCAAGAGACAATATACCTTGCATCATTTTTATAGATGAAATGGACGCTTTAGGAAGAAAACGTTCGAGTGACGGAGAAAGTTCGTCGAATGAACGCGACAACACTCTGAATGCTCTCCTCGTCGAGCTAGACGGGTTCAAAAACACATCTGGTATTTTTATGGTGGCCGCCACGAATCGCATCGATTTGCTCGATTCTGCACTTATGCGACCTGGTAGAATCGATAAAAAAATATACATTGGTTTGCCAGATAAAAACACGAGAGAAGCGATTCTGAAAATTCACATTAAAGGAAAACCGCACGATAAAACCATTGATGTGCCAAATTTGGTGGAAATTACGGATGGTTTGTCGGGTGCTCAAATTGAGAATTTGCTTAATGAGGCAATGCTGAACGCACTCCGATGCAACAAAACGGAATTCAATTTCGGCGATTTTGATTTTATCATGAACAAAATGATGGCGGGATGGCAGCCGAATGAGCACCAATTTACGTCGGACATTATCGACCACATTGCGATTCACGAGATGGGACACGCGGTTGTTGGTTTTCTCTCTAAGCACCATTCCAAAATGTCCAAAGTAGTAATCAATCTGTCTTCACCCAAGAGTCCGGGCTACACGGTATTTGAAACATCTTCGAGCAATATTTATGTGAGGGAGGCGCTGTTTGAGCATTTGATGATTTTGCTTTCTGGGAGAATCGCGGAAGAAGTTTTTTACAATGTGTCGGTCACTACAGGAGCACTGAATGATTTTGAGGAGGCGCTTAAGCTGGCAGAGAGAATGGTATTGTATTATGGTATGGGGAGCAATATTATTTATCCGAGCAACAGCGAAAAGTATAAGGAATTGATTGATAATGATGTGATTGAACTCATTAACAATGCATACAATTATGCGCAAATGTTGATTATCGCTAGTAAGCCTCTAATTTACGAGACCTCGGAGATTTTAAAGAGAGATAAATTATTAAAAGCAGAATCTCTGAATGCACTTATTGTGCAAAAATATTCCTATTTGACAGACTTGAAGATGGAGTTTGAGTAGGGGAACCAAGGTTCCCCCTACGACCCCCTCCTTTTCTACATTTTAAATGCGGCTTTTTTATATTTTTTGGCTCCACTTTTTAAAGGTGGAAAAAGATGGGGTCTTAGCGGCGAAGGGACTGGCGTAGCGGAACCTTGGTTCCCATAATAAGGAGGGGGTCTTAGGGCCAAAGGGACTGGCGTAGCGGAACCTTGGTTCCCCTAAAAAATCTGTAGTTTTTTAAATACAATTGTAATATATACCTAATAATAAGGATGAAAGTAGTGGTATTTGATTTAGATGAAACTCTAGGATGTTTTACACAATTGGGTATTTTTTGGCAAAGTCTGGAACATTTTGCAAAAATACGTCAAATCCATTTAACGCAACAAGATTTTGACGATACATTGGATTTATTCCCAGAATTTATACGTCCAAACATCATTCCCATTTTGAATTACTTGAAAACCAAAAAACAGGGGAATATGTGTCACAAGTTGCTCATTTATACCAATAACACGGGTCCGAAAGAATGGTCGCAACAAATCATCCGTTTTTTCGAAAGTAAAATTCATTACAAGCTAGTCGACCAAATTATTGCTGCCTTTAAAATAAACGGAAAACAGATTGAAATGTGTCGCACTACATATGAAAAAACCCATGACGATTTAATACGATGCACGAAAATACCAACAAATGCGGAGATTTGTTTTATCGATGATGCATTTTACCCAAAAATGGCGAATGATAATGTCTATTACATCAATTTGAAATCTTACTTTTATGATTTGCCATTTGATTATATCCTTCAAACATTTGAAAAAAGTGATGTAGGGCAAAGAATCGCAAAAAAAGCAGATTCAACCTGGTCTTTATTACAGACGTTTTTGGAAGAAGAAATTGTAAAGTATCATTACGTATATCGTAAAAAGCCAGAAGATGAATACGAAATAGACAAAATTTTAGGGAAGCATATTTTATCTCATTTAAAAATCTTTTTCGAAGAAGATGCTACACCCATTACTAAAAAAAATAACAAGAAGATTGCTAAAAAATTTCCTGGGGGAAAGACTCGCAAAATGCATTACGTGTAAATTATCAACCTTTAATATTTTTTATTCTTTGCAAAATTTCCGTTAAAAACGTGGTTGTTAAAATAAGCATACCACTGCAAAAAGTAATTCTTTTATCTAGTGGTGTAAAAGTTTTATTTTTTGAAAATGGATTAAACCGAAATATAAGAAAAATGCAGACATACAATTTGACAAAATGATTTAATGTAGATAGATATTCAGGTGCGGTCTGTGAAAGTCCTAAGGCTCCTACAATAACTAGCGTAAAAGTGCTAAATGTTAATATATTAAAAATTGATTCTTGTGTAGAATAAGAAAAAAGTGGAAAAACCATATTATATTGTCTATATAATATGGATTATAATATTATAATATTATAATATTGTAATATTTATTTCATTATGCAAAAACAAACGTCTTTTTATCAAGAACTTACGCATTGTAATGTTCGAGAGTCCTAGCACTTGGGTCAGTTGCATCGGTATATTTGGGCATCCAATAATAGGGCACAATATCTAGACAATTCGCATAATGTTTCAAGAAAATTTCTTTGTAATAGAACTTTTCGGTTTCTATATTTATGGGAAATTTCGAACCATCGGGCGAAACAATTTGTTCCGAAATCTTTTCCTGAATGATGGTGTAAAGCGAACGCCCTTTGCTAGTGACTCCGTCGCTGAAAGCCTCTTTACTCCTCCACAAAATCTCATCGGATAATAGCTGGGCGTCTTTTTCTCCAGCGCCGAAATCAAGTGTTGTGCAAGCAAAACTCTGTCTCAAAATGAATTTTTCCATTTTATTGTAAAAACTGTTCATCCGCATCCAAAGAGGCAAAGACAAGACAGTTTGAACAAACGATTTGTCCAAGAACGGTGTTCTCGGTTCTAATCCATGCGACGAAATGCTTTTGTCAGACCGCAGCACGTCAAACAAATGAATGTCCTTTAACAAGCGCCGCGTTTCCTTGTCAAACTCAATCATGTCGGGACACTTTTGCATATACAAATAGCCTCCGAACAATTCGTCTGAACCGTCACCATTGAAAATCACCTTGGCGTCACTGTTCGCCGCGATGTATTTTCCCAGTAGGTAATTGCCAATACTTGCCCGCACGGTAGTCGTGTCATAACTTTCAATCGCATAAATCACCTCCGGAATAGCATCAAACATTTCTTGCTCTGTTACAATAATTTCTGTGTGTTTGGTCTGTAACCACTCGGAAACTCTTTTTGCGTACTTCAAATCTTCGGAACCCTCTAGACCAATGCTATAAGTCTCTAATTGATTCGGTAAATTATTCTCTCGGTAAAATTTATTCACAAGCGCGGTAATAAGGCTGCTGTCAAGACCACCGGAAAGCAAACAGGCGATGGGTCTCTCTGTGCATAAACATCTTTTGTAAACAGCCGCTTGTAATGAAGAAGATATTTGGATGTATTTTTCTTTTAACAAGGCTTTTGAATAAGAAGGAGGAGAACACGAAGAGTAAGAGAAAGTAGGAATAAAATAGGGTGAAGATTCCAACACAGGTTGCCAAAGACCACTTGTACCAAAAGAATACACGCTCAATGTTCCTGGAGTAAATTGTTTTATTTTATAATGGAAGTCTCCAATGTCATGCAAACATTTTAGTTCGGATGCGAACCCGATTAAAGGTTGATGCACACTTCTATTCATGCTTTTTTCCAAATCTTTGCTTTGTATGTGATACAACGGACGAACACCAAAGGGATCCCGTGCAACAAATACTTGTTGCGTGCGCATATCCAGTAGTACAAACGAAAAAACACCATCCAACATATTCAGCGTCTGAATAATACCGTATTTCAAATATAAATGTCCAATCACTTCACAGTCGGAGTCCGTAGTGGGTGAAACACTCATCCATGTATAAAGCTCTTTGTAGTTGTAAATTTCCCCATTGCAAATCAAAATGATATCACCTTCTTCCTTAGAAATATGAAGAGGCTGGTTGGATTCAGCATTTAGACCATTGATGGCTAATCGGTGAAATCCAAAATACAATTGTTGGTATATTTTTCCCAAGACGGAAAATTCAGGACCTCTGTTTCTCCCTTTTATAAACTCTTTATAAAGATGATCATAATTATGAAATATGTTTTCACGGTAATTCAACATAGCAAAAATTCCACACATCTGTTATTTTGGTATGCTTTATAATAGAACTATTTCTTTATATGTTTTGTTTTGAACAAAAAAAAGGGAAAGAATAAAAAAGGAAAAGAATAAAAAAGGAAAAGAATAAAAAAGGAAAAGAATAAAAAAAGATAAAAAGAAAATATTCTCTCTATCTATATCAATGAATTCTTCTCCAACGGAAATATCTGTAGCCAAAATACATCAAGAAACAAATGTTCGCATGTATGATAGAAACATACCATCTCAAATGTTGCAACCCTACTTGGACGTGAGACCAGTAATGACCAAATACTCTTATTTCCCCATTGTGGATCCACGACGCAAAATAAACACCCCGCTTCAGCAAATGCCAACTTTTAACCCACATACTACATTTAATCCTGGAAACGCAATGTCTCCTTGGTCCGGTTTCGCATCGTCTATCAATATAGAATCCGAATTAAGAAACCAAATATACGCTCTTCAAAAGTGCAGTCAATCTGTATATGTTCCCAATAGCGGGAGCGATTTGTACAAGCACCATGTTGTGGACAACCATCCTGTAAATCAAACACATGGGCTTTTATTTGAGCAACAAAAATTTCAGTGTTTTAACCCAAATCCTGAACCAAAGACAATCGGAACGCAAGCATTTTTCAATTCTACCAGAACGCAATTGAATGAATTGACAAGATGATAAAGAATGTTTTTTCTATTTTTTTCATATATAATAATATATATGAAAGAAGGGATTGATTTTACTATTCCGTCAAAAACAGACAAAAATGACTTGACAAGTTTCTATGTAAAACTATCGTTTCAACTTACCTATGTTCTCTTACTTACTACAGGAACCATTACTTTTATAGAGGCATTGAGGACACCCTCCCCATACGTACGGCATATTATGAATTTAGAAACATGTATTTCCGTCGTCGCTGGATATTTCTATTCTGTTTTTGTGCAAAAAATAGAAGACATGAGTAAAACAGGTAAGCCGATTGATTGGGCAAACATAACTGTGACGCGTTACATCGATTGGTCGATTACCACACCAATGATGTTGATAGTATTGTCTTTGTTTTTAGGGAGTCATATAAATATACCGATTCATCTTCCTATCTTAGTATTTATTTTGGTAATGAATTATTTGATGCTTTATATTGGATATTTAGGAGAGATTGGAACAATAAATCATACGATGGCTATGATTGTAGGATTTATACCGTTTATATTGATGTTTGGAACTATTTTTGTCAAATTTGTGAAACCGAAATACAATCTTTCGAATTACGTGTTATTTACGATTTTCACCATGATATGGTCGCTCTACGGGATTGTATATATGTTAGACGAAGAGCACAAGAATATTGCAATGAATATACTAGACTGTATCTCCAAGTGTTTTGTAGGATTAACTTTGTGGGCTTATTTTGCGAAAATAATTACTGCATAAAAAAAGGGCTTTAATTAATTAAATTTTTAAAGATGAGAGCATTATACAAGAAATTATATACTATACAAAACATCATTATACAAAACATTAGTATACAAGACATTACTATACAAATATACTATAGTGCAAAATATTAATAGCACATCGCCACTTTGTTAAACGCGGGAACAACTGGAAATACAGGGTCGGCAGCTGTGCGGTAGGATTGCTCATCGTCTTGCTCTCCGATAAAGCTGTCATCCTCCGTCGCCAAGTGGAAAATGGTTGTCTCTTTTTTGTAAGCTGCATAACGAGGAACACCCACGCTGTACAAATCGTAGTACACAGACCACGTAGTAGCGGTTTCATCGAACGCAAAGGAAACAATTTGGTTTTTTTTTAACGAAGAGATCATGTTGAATGCGGCTTCCGTATCGTGCCATTCTTGAACCTCTACACAGGCGCGAGTAAATTCTAGCATGGTTTGCATAAAGGGTGACCATTCCTGGTAAGGGAACATGGTGACGCGACTTACCGTGGCAATGTCAGCTGTGTACAAAGCATCGAAAATATAATGAGGATTGCAATTAGCATCCAAACCGTCAATGACGAATGAAGTAATAGGGGCAGGCATTTTTAAAGCGTAGCTTAGCGAAGATTTTGAAAGACTTGATGTGATTGGTTAGAATATACACTCCATAACATGTGGAAAAGCATTTCAATTTTTTCTAGGGGAACCAAGGTTCCCCCTAGGACCCCCTCCTTTTTCTAAAGACCTTGCAAATATCTCCAGGGGAACCAAGGTTCCCCCTAGGACCCCTTCCTTTTTCTAAACACCTTGCAAATATCTCCAGGGGAACCAAGGTTCCCCCTAGGACCCCCTCCTTTTTCTAAAGACCTTGCAAATATCTCCAGGGGAACCAAGGTTCCCCCTAGGACCCCCTCCTTTTTCTAAAGACCTTGCAAATATCCAATATATTCACTAATTTTTTATATTTTCACCTTTTCCAAAGGCAATTTTGGATAGACCTTTTTAAAGACAATTTTGGCTCCACCTTTTCTAAAGGTGGAAATTAGGACTGAAAAATATATTTACACAGCGTCGTTTTGAAACCGTTGAACCCAGAACTGGACGCCAATGTATAAGCCCCGAAATTTTCTACGTAGACCCATTCACCAATCGCCAATTCCGGCAACATAATATCTCCCGATATCAAATCAATACTGTCGCAAGTAGGACCAAACAATATACTTTTGTAAAGTTGTCCGTCTCTTTCATTAAAGGGTGAAATAATCGGCTTCCCATGATCAAAATAAATGCAATTAAACGAGCCATATATTCCATCATTTAAATAATAGACAATGACTTTCTCTCTATCCTCATTTATTTTTATTTTTTTTCCAATGACATTAAGAACCAACGTGTGTGATTTTTGTACGAAATAACGCCCTGGTTCAGCAATAAATTGTATAGATTTATTTTTGAGCTCTTCTCCAAAATGCTCATCAATACTTGCATTAATACGTTCCGCAATGGATGCAAATGATACGGATGTATCTACGCCTGGAAATCCACCTCCAATATCGATAATGCGAATAGATATATCCAGTTTAGTTGCAATATTTGTTGCAGTTTTACAATCTCGAATCGCGTCATAAAAACTTTCTGCGGACAAACATCCGCTTCCTACATGAAAGCTGAAGCCAGCGACATCCAATTTTAATGTTTTCGCAATGGTGAGTAATACTTCTACTTGATCTATCGTGCATCCAAATTTGACATTGAATTTGCACAAGCTGTTGCTTTCATTCACCGCCAATCGCAAAATGAGTTTAGCATATGGATGATACAATTTGATTTTGTATAACTCTTCTTCACAGTCAAACGTCATTAAATCAACATCATTTGCTCGCGCGTATCGAATTTGCGAGGTCATTTTGCACGGATTTGCAAAAATAATGCGGGTTGGGTCATTTGTAATTTCAATAACCATTTTAATTTCATTTTCACTTGCACAATCAAAATTGGCGCCTAATGACGCGAGGGTTTCTATTAAAACCGGATTCGGATTACATTTTATAGCATAGTAAGGTTTCACATCTGGTATAAGAGACGTCCAATTTGTGTATGCATTAGCAATTGATCCTAAATCAATTATATAGAATGCTTGCTCGGATTGATTATCGCTTAAATAATTATTGATAATATTGTATATGTCTGAATCATTTCCGTACAATTTAACATCATGTTTTTGCAAAAGAGCATTGTCTATTGTTTTTAAAAATTCAGTCATATATATTATACCTTTTTAAAAAATATGGATTTAGATCCACTCCACCTTTGAAAAAGGTGGAGCCAAAACCACCTTTGAGAAAGGTCTAAAGGAACTGGCGTAGCTGAGCCAAAACCAACCTTTGAGAAAGGTCTAAAGGAACTGGCGTAGCTGATCCAAACTTTGGCTCCACCTTTTCTAAAGGTGGAAAAGGTGGAAGCGTATTTTTGCTCCGCCTTTTTTAACAATGCATTATAAATGACCGATAATTTTATCAACCAAATTACCCTTGACTGTTTAGTCAATCAAGAGCAATACAACAAACATATTGCGAATCAAATCAGCAAAACAGTAAAAAGAACCGACAAAAAATTTTACAGAAAGCGAATCTACTTTTTAGTGAAAGATCTATTGTTGTCCAAAGAAGAGCCGCCCAATCTGTTTCCCGATGTAAAATATGCGTTTGACCATTTTATTAAAACATGCATTCAATATTTTAAGAGCATCGACAACAACGATATTATTCAAGCAGACTACGAATCGATAAAACATGCTGCAGAAATGGGATCTACCATTCCTGAACTCAATGTCGACAACATTCATTCCCAAGAAGAAGCCGATAAATTGTTAATGCGCACTATTCAAATGACTTCCTCTTTAGACAGTTTTGTAACAAGAAAAAGACTTTCACCACCTGAAAAAATGATTATACCAAAGCAAAAAGAAGTGAATTTAAAAGAACCCAGTTTGAAATTAAAAGGAGTTACTAATTTAAATTCTAAAAAAAAGAAAAATATTCACAATAAGTATGAGGAGAACAACAATCAAAAAGAAACACAATAAAATGAAACATAATAAAATGAAACAGAATAGAATGAAAACAAAGAAAAACAATCGTTATAAAAAAGCAAATGGTGGTTCAAAACATCTAGAAAAGGTAAATTGCAGCCCAAAAGACAAAAGTGAAAAAAATGATTTTACTTGTTACACCGACAAAACTTTGTATAAATTAAGGGATTTGTGGAATGCACGACATCCCGATAGAAAAATAACCGCAACCGAATCCAAAGAAATTCATTCTATTCTAACTGGTTATTTGAGTAACGCGTGTAACAAAGAATCCTGTTGGTTAAAACAAAAACACGATTTTGGCAAAATAAATGTGAAGCGTGTTTTGGAAGATTCGTTTGCTCCTAAATCTCCGGAAGAATGGAAAAAAAATCCAAACGAGTGGCTGACAAGTGTCGATATTATCAAAGTAATGAAACAATACGAAAAGGCGTATAAATGTTTTGATTTTATAGGTCCTACCCCCATTGATTTTGACACAAAACAAATGTATGGGGAATGTGTATGGGAAGAGTTGTGTAATTTTAGTTTGGCGGAACAAATAAAAAAAGGGAAAACAAAAATCGGTATTATATTCAATACCGATCCTCACAACAAACCGGGACAGCACTGGATTTCCATGTTTATCAATATTAAAACACACCAGATCTTTTTCTTTGACAGCACGGGAGATCCACCTCCTAAAGAAATTATGACTTTTGTAGAACGGATTCAAAAACAAGGACAACATTTGAACCCGCCAGTAAAGCTGAAATTTGATAGTAACGAAGAAGTTGAACATCAATACGGGGATACGGAATGTGGAATGTATTCGTTATTTTTTATTGCACACATGTTGGAGGACAAGGTTACGAGCCATTACATGAAAACGCACATTTTAAAAGATGAATACATGCAAAAATTCAGAAAGGTGTATTTCAATGATGAATTGTAATAATACTTTATCGTTGTAAAATATATAAAAGAATATTCTAATTTTTATATATTTGAAAAATAGATGGCTAAAATGGATTTTTTAAGCAAAACCAATATGGCTACATTGTGGGAGGTAATTTCGGATGAAGACATATTCAAAAAACAAAATACTTCCAATAAAAACAGTATTTTGAAACTGTTCTCAGATCATATTACCAATTTTTACAATACGGAATCCAAAAATCCAAATGCAAATATAATGGAAATGAATAAAAAATACATACTCTTGCTTCTGAACTTTATTAAAACAAACTACTCTGGATCTTCTAAAATAGTGATTCATGCAGAAGAACCAAACACCATTTCTTCTCTCCCGATTACAAGTGAAGAGAGAAAAAAAGATCGAATGACGCAGATGGAAAAAGAATTTATGGAATTGGAAGAAGATTTCAAAAATGCCGTCTCTATACCCATACCAAAAACACCTGATTTTAGCGACAACATAAAAGAAAAGCCGATTACGGAGATGGAACGTGCAATAAAAGAAATGGCCGAACAACGCAAGTATGATATCGAACGAATTAACAAAAATTATAATACAAATGATCAAGAATGGCTGCAACCAGTGCAAACTTCTTTAAAACCAGTGCTTTCTACCAATAATAGCAATAGTAATAGCAATAGCAATAGCAATAGCAATAGCAATAATAAAAATACCAAGGTAAGACACATCAAATGGGAAGACGAAAAGGAAAACAATATACAATTATTTTTGGAAGAAGAACAAGATATTTTTTCCAAGTTAAAACCGATTATTCATAATCCATCTGACGACAAATCAAATACAAGAATTTCTGCATTGGAGAATTCTGTAAAACAAATGCAAACGCAGATGGAGACTCTCGGACAACAATTAAGTGAAATTGCTCTGTTATTGAAAAAGGAATGATTTTACACCTGTTCAATTGTATATCGAATAGGGTAATATATATAAAGAGACAATCATTACGATAAAATTTATATTTAGACTTTTACTTGCTAGATAGGATGCAATTAAAGATGCCAATATCATCATGCCACTATCAGCTAAAATTGCACCGTAAGATACTTGGTTGGCATAGTCTTTGAATGTATCCAACATTCGGTTTGTTCCTCTAGGAACATTTTTAAAACATATGTAAAACAATATGTCGTGTGCAATTTGCACGATTACTGCCAACATAACAAATTTCACAATTGTGAATGTATCGAAAATGTAATAATACAAAAATCTTGTTATAATTAGACCAATATATATAATCAATACGTCGGCAATGACAGCCGATAAATTGTATTTATTATACCACTCTTTTAAAACAGAAGAATGAATGATTTTTGTATTCAAAAGAAAAATAACAATCAAATCAGTAATCAAAACACCGTTAAACAATGGAAGATAATCGGATGTATTGTTGAAATTCGCAATGTTTTTGAACATTATTTACAACTATATATAACATGGTATATTATAAAATAAAAGTTGTAAAAGAGTATAAAAATATATGCGCAACAAATAATAATATTCATATTTATGAATCAAAATATTATTATTTTCCTTTTTTTATTATCTCTTTGCAAACAAATCGAAGTCAAAATGTTCCATGTATATTATCCAGAAATATACTATGGATTAAGAAATACCATGCTAAAAAAAATAATATATGAAGACAAAAGTAAGGCAAAAACAATAATACAACAAACAAAGATGGCGTATAATAAAGTATTATCTACCTTTTATGAGTATCAATCAAAGTATTACGAATTGAGTGAAAGTGACCAATTGATTATTGAAACGCTGCTTTCTCTCAACCTTTAAAAAAGGTTGATCCAAATCCACCTTTGAAAAAGGTGGAGCCAAAACCAACCTTTAAAAAGGTTGATCCAAATCCACCTTTGAAAAAGGTGGAGCCAAAACCAACCTTTAAAAAGGTGGAGCCAAAACCAACCTTTAAAAAAGGTTGATCCAAAAATTGCAACACTGATGTTTTAGTTTGATGAAAAATTTGGCTCCACCTTTCTTAAAGGTGGAATTAAATGGGCAGAAACCGCTGCGTTCCGTCCGCATCAATTTCCAATGTTCCCACATGTAAAGGTATGATTGATGGATTTACCAACGCCGCCTCATAGCTTTTCTTATCATAAATATAAAAGGTTTGCCCAACATTGGTTTTGCTCATGGCTCGGGAGACATATTCAACTCCTAAAATACGAATAGGAACACCAGTCCATTCAATAGCCACTTTATTCGCTCTTGCTGTCGTATCATTTTGTTGTTCCGTATAATCGGGTGTATAAGAAAATTTATTATTCGTAGGGTCGCCAAAATTCACGCACTTGCCATTCGAATACAAATAACAATCAAATGATGACTCTTTAATCGCGTCTGTCAGCTGAGCAGTCAAGTTCGCCTTAATCTCAGAAATTTCAAACAAATATTGATCACTTGTAATAGGCACTTTTGGAATGCTTTTACTCAAATCGTTTCGCTTGAGTTCCACTGCTTGATCCGATTTCAATTGCGCAGGTGAAAAGATCATCAAGTAAATGAATACTTCCACCGTTTGCAGCTCTTTTGGTAGGGATTTGTGACTGCAAATGCGGCGGGCGCGCCCGATCACCTGTTCGGTTCTCACAGGATGCCAATAAGGTTCCATGATATGCACATATCGCGTATTACGCAAATTAATGCCCTCTGAACCAGAGGATGTAATCATGAATACTTTTATGATTTCACCCATATTGTTGTTGCGAGCCATTTTTCTCAACTTGATAGAGATGCTTTCGGGAACTTGATCCCATTCTCCGTTATAAATGTGACGCACAATTTCTTTTTCTTCACTGGTTTCGGTTCCTGTATACAAAGCAAAAGTAGGTTTTCCTTGGTCTTCCGGATCAATATCAACTTCCCAGTTTCCGGTAGTGCTTTTTTTTAAGCGAAATTGCGCGAACCCGTTCTTTTCTAAAACTAAGGAAAAAATGCCAATTCCTTCTATCGTGCGAAACTGACTATATACGAGGTGCAACCCGCGGTGCTCAGGGTCTTCAATATTCTCCAACATGTGCAAAAACTTGGGACTATACGTCTGTAAAGCTTCTGGGGTTAAAAACTCATTAGAGTGGGACTTGATTTCCCGGATTTTTGCTTCCAACCTTTCCTTGTAATCGGTTCCACCCAAATCTTCCAATACCTGATCTGCTTCGATTTCGCCGATTTGATCATCTTCTACGTCGCGACGTAATTCTTCTTTGCGTGCTTTTTTGGTTAAAAGAATGGTTTCTTTTTCTGCAGCGGTAAAAGCAACTTTTTTCGGACCTCCACCTTTTCTGTGTTCAGATACACCGTGTCCTTGATCTCTTTCTAATTCTTTTTCCAAATCTTTTCCAACATCTTCCAAATCTTCCACTTCTGGTTCTTGGCCTTCTTGTTGTTGTTCCGGCTCGATAATTAGCAGTGGTCTTCTTTTTTTAGTAACTGTTTTTTTTGTTTTGGTGATTTTTGATTTAGGAACTAGTTCTTGTTCTTCTTCTTTATCTTCTTTATCTTCTTGTCCTTCGTTTTCTTCTTTTCCTTCGTTTTCTTCTTTTCCTTCGTTTTCCTCCAAAACAAGCATAGGTTTCAGTTTTCGAGTAGTTGTTTTTTTTGTTTTGGCTTCTTTTTTCTCTCTCGCTTCTTGCTCTTTCTTCTCTTTTTTCTCTCTCGCTTCTTTCTCTTTAGCTTCTTTTTTCTCTCTTTCTTCTTTTTCTTTTTTCTCTTTTTTCTCTCTTTCTTCTTGTTCTTTTTTATCTTTTTTCTCTTTTTTCTCTCTTTCTTCTTGCTCTTTTTTCTCTCTAGCTTCTTTTTCCTTTCTCTGTTTTTTCTCTCTCGCTTCTTGTTCTTTAGATGCTTTTTTAGTGACCTTTTCTTTGGTTTCGTCCTCTTCTCTTTCTTCGTCTTCTTCTTTGGGTTCGTCCTCTTCTCTTTCTTCGTCATATTCTTCTTCCAATTCTTCCAACGCTTCTTTATCATCCGCACTAACTTCCAGCTTTGGTCTTGGACGGTCTGTCATGACAAAATTGCAAAACAACCGTGAAAAAATGCGGTAAGTCGAAGAAGGTTCGTAGTCATCGCTCAACTTGGGTTTTCGCCTTTGTTTTTCCAATTTTCTCTCTTTTTGTCTTTCTGTTTCGTATATTTTGAATTGAAAATCGCTCATAGGTATTCGTATAATGTGATAATCTTTGCCAGGTGTTTTTGAGTAAGTCGGGAGCAAATTTTCCTGAGCACTACGAAAGTAAGAAGACAACCCTAGAATTCTTCTTTTTAAAGCATCCATGTTCTTAATTTGTTTTGTGGAAGAATCAATGTATTGTGATTCAAAAAGCTCAAACGTATCTGGCAGCGCCTTGAAATTTTGAACACGAATCCCAGAGGTCACCACTTCAATATCGTTTCTGCGCAAAATACTAATTATTTTTCTTTCAAAATCATCATCGCTCGGAAATTCCGTTTCAAAAGTAGAATTACCGCTTTTATCTTTTACTGTATTGGACACACCTTGGTACCCGGACTCCATTTTCGTTTTGTTTTTGAATCCAAATGGGTTGCGTGTAATAGTAAGAACTTTGCTTGCAGGCGAATAATCCAAATAGTCCAACGATTTCTCTCCCATTAACATTTCATAAAGAGAACTGCGATCAATCTTTTTACTCGTTTTGACATCCAACGGTATTTTCCACGTTCGAATATATCCGCGAAGAATATTAAAAAGGATTCCGAATTCATTCGGGTAATTAATAATGGGTGTTCCCGTGAGCAAAATAACGCGCGCATTGTTGGCACTCATCAAATATTCGTACAGCTTAGTGGCCAGGTTGGCCGGCAGTCTTTCTTTAACGCCTCGTTCATTTTCGGATACTGTTTTTTCCTTTTTCAGTTTATTCACAATACGACTAATCAAATTGTGCGCCTCGTCGATAATAACAACCGCATTATCGAACAAATTTTTAGTAAAACCAGAAGTCAATTCTTCTAAGCGTTTGGTTCTTAACCCGTTGTAATTGATAAATTGATATTTCTGTTTGATCATTTCATTCAACTGGTCTTCTAACAACCGCTTGTCTATGTCATTGAGCTTATCGTAATTCGTTTTCTTCTTGATATTGATGAACCAGGCTCCCCGTTGTTTCCGAATGTATTCTTGAGGAAGATTTAAAATAGCCGACATGGGTTCGACTGCATCAGGATTTGTCTCAATAGAAATCCATTCCCAGAACTGATTACGTTTATAAAGCAAATCACCGCATTTTTTCAGCTCCTCAATGTAATTGGGTCGCAGGGAAGCAGGTGTCATAATAATCACTTTTTTGGCAAATTTCATGCCTTCGGCAATCGCAATAGATGTGCATGTTTTTCCAGATCCGAGACCGTGATACAAGAGAAGACCGCGATAGGGAGTATATAAATTCAGATAGTCGCGCACAATTTCTTGATGAGTCAAGAGAGAAAAATCAGAACTGGTGTTGCCGATGTCATCACAAGAAATGCTTTCCTTGTTTCTTTCCATTTCCAAACGATACGGTTCAAAAAGGGAATTGATAAAATTGACGAATTTTTCGCGATCATTCATGTAATAACTGGATGCTTTGATGCGAATGGGAACACTTCGTTTGGGCAGTCTTCTTCGCAAATCCGTGTCACCAATATTGACCACAACTTCGGGACCAAGAACGGCGACACCTTTTTCCAAGACCTTTGTTTTCCGTTTTTTTGGTTGGGTTTCTTGTAAAATGGGTTGTTCTTTTTGTTCTTGGTCTTGTTCTTTTTGTTCTTGTTCTTGTTGTTCTTGTTCTGGTTCTTGTTCTTGTTCTTCAAAAGCGGGTTCTTGTTCCAAACCTAGTTTTTGTTCTAATTCCGGTTCTTCTTCAATGACCAATAATTTTTTCACTATTTTTTTTGGCTTTTTTATAGCAGGGGCAACGATTTCTCTTTCTTTTTCTTCTCGTTCTCGTTCTTGTTCTCTTTCTTTTTCTTCGCGTTCGCGTTCTCTTTCTCTTTCTTCTAAAACAGGTCTCCTAGTAACTTTTTGTAAGTTGCTGTCAGTCATCTTTTTTAAAAAGGCTTCTCTATCAAAGGGTTGATTGGTTTTATCTATAATCAATGTTCTTTTTTTTTCCTTTCTTCTCTCTTGTCTTTGTTCTAGCTCTTCTCCTTCTTCTAATTCTCCTTCTTCCAATTCTTCTCCTTCTTCTAATTCTCTTTTTTTTGTTAAAAGGGTCTTGGGTTTGACTCCTTGGATGACAACTTCTACCCTTTCTCTTTCTTGTAACTTGGGTTTGACCATTAATTTTTGTTTGATTGCATCTAAAGGATTCATTTGCTTATATAAAGAAAATATATAAATTTTTGCATTTTTACAACAATATATACATTTTCAAAGAGTTCAAAAATTCGAAAAGGTTAAAGAAATACTTATAATAAGAATAGTTATATAAATACAATTCTTATTATAATTCATCATGTTTTATCTTGTGCAATTTGATAATATAGAAAGTAAAGAAACAAAAAAAATACTACATGATTTGTCTGGACAACCAAATGGAACTATTTTAAGTTACGCGTGTTATATCAGAGTAACAAATTTGCCGATTGATAAATGGATCGTATGGATAGAAAAAGACCTTGTATATGAATATGAAAAACAAGTAGAGCAATTTTTGCAAATAAAGGGTATTAAAAGTTTTGTTGAATTGGACATCGGAAAATCGCCACGTGATAGTGACTGGATATGGGAGGATATTTATGTAGACAACATATTTGCGAAATTTATATAATCAAATTAGATGTGACTTTCTACTAATAGCCCGTTTGCACAAATGCCATACGTAGTTCGTGCATCATTGTTTTCCAAGACAATGGAATACATGTTGAAAGAATCATCTATTAATTCGTAAATCTCCGTTCTTTCGTCTAAACAAGCGGGCAATTTGAATTTATTATCTGTTACGAAAGTGTCGCCTAACAAGCGAATCACCTTTTCTCTCTGTTCATTGTTTTGAAACTCATTGATCAAGAAATTTTGGCTTAGTGAAACAAATAAATCTGCAAACAATTCGGGGAACATTTTTTTTGAACATTTGCACAATAACTGACCCTTGGGTGCAAAGATTTTTTCGATTTTCACTATTCTTTTGCATTCGTATTTGAGAGTTTGCACCAAGTCGCCCTTTGACAATTCTTGTACAGGAATGTATCCTTTGTCTGTAAGTATTTCTGTTCCTTCTCTAAAAGCAGAATATGATTGGTTTGTCATCTTTATTCGCCTAATATAAATATAATATAAATATAATTTTATATTTATATTATTTTGCACTATTTTCATATAATTTTCTATCATTTCTCTTCGTCGTCCGTCTTAATCACTTGTATCGCCTCATTGCACGCAATTTGCTCTGCCTTTCTCTTAATCTTGTGTTGTCCTTCACCTAAAAAAATAAAAGCCTTTTCATTGTTGGAAACAAACTCCTGTATGCCTTTGAAATTCTTGAAAAAGGAAATATCAACCGAATCCGAGTGTGTCAAATGGTAAATCGGTTGTCCTAGGCAAAGGTAGACGCCCATTCTGTATCCTCTTTCCACATCATGCTCTATTTCCAGATAATGTGGTGTCACTTTAAACTCTTTTTGAATCTTCACCTGCAAAATGTTCTTGTAATTATCATCATTTTGAATGAGTGCGACCCAATCAATGTGCTTTTCAAACACGTTTTCTATAAATTTTTGCGCCATTTGAAACCCGACGCCCGTGACAAAGGTAGATTGAAACCACCCGTCTTCGTCATTCACCTTCACTTTATTGAAATCGAGAAAAAGCGCTCCAATAAACGCCTCAAACAAACAGCCCAACTTTTTCAAATTGGTGCGAATTTTCTTTTCTTCAGCATGTTTGGACAAGATAAGCCACTTATGCAGTCCCATCTCCAAAGCAATCTTACCAATGGCTTCATTCTTGACAATGGCAATTTTTTTTTCCGTCATAAATCCCTCATTTTCTTTTGGAAACCGGCGATACAAGTAGTATTTGGTAATACATTCTAGAACGCCGTCACCTAAAAACTCTAATCGCTCATTGGACTTGCTACTTAGAGGCATGCAATCGGGAGGTCGCTCTACAATGGTAATGTTTTGCAGCATATTTTCAAAGTGCGGACGCTTAGTGTAAGACTTGTGCACAAATGCGCGTTCGTACAAAGCCAGGTTATGAACAGTAGTAGGTATGTTGTAAGTAGAAAGAATAGATTGTACTTCGCACAATGTAATCTTGCCATTCAACGGATTGTACGGATTGAAGATGAGACCATCTTCGGATTTGATAATGTCGTCATCGTGCGCAATCTTGTTGCTATTACTATTACTATTAGTAGTGTTGGGTTCAGACATGTTCTTTAAAATTATACAACAAATATCTTTAAATTATTTTCCAAGAAGATTATAATGATAAAACAAATGTAGTGAAACAATATAAACATGATTATACATTCTAATGCATAATCATGTCCTCAACAGAACCAAATAACGTAAAAGAAATTAGCGATACGACGTTTCAAACCTACCCACTAGAAAAAATAATGAAAGACATTGAATCGGATACGGAGAAACGGCTGGAAGAAGCTAAAAAGAAGGTGCATGCTCAGCCTGTAGGAGAAGTTCTAGTAAGCATCATGCAAAAAGGCGCCGACGAATTCAAGGAAAAAACGGGACGCAACATGACTTATAGTGAAATGAGACAAATGTATGGTTAAATAAACGTCAATTATTTATATTTTGAAAAAAATATAAGTATTAGTATATTATGAAATTACTTATTATTCAATCTTCGCCGACACATACAGCAAGCACATTATTAATTAATGCTATATACGGTTTAATTCCTGAATTATTTAATAAAAAAATTATAGGAATATGGGATAAAAATTTTGAAACATATTTTGAAAATATTATAGCTATTAAAAGTCACGATATTAACATAGATGAATTGATTAATAAATATAATGAAGAGTATAAAGTAGTATTTATTTGTTCAGAAAGAAAAGAGAAGGTCTATTTGATAGATGAAAAATATAAAACATATGATAATGTGGTGATATTTGATTTCAATGAATTGAATGAAACAACCACCAATACATTAATAGAAATAGTAGATAATATTTATAATAAAGTTACAAAAATATTACCAGATATAGAGTTGGATACTAAAAAATGCATTGAAAGAATTCAATTAATGAATAATAGGTATGAAGAAATTAAAGAAAAGCCTTTTAGTTATATAGATAATTTTTTTCACATACATGGTTCACACCGTAATAGAAAAAATAAAGATTTTAGTGATTTATAATAATTTACGTAAATGCTGAATAGGAATCAACGCGGCATCTCCAAACGTGCCATTTTTCGTTTTTTCAAAGTGAATTGGAACGAATTCATTCTCCTTGTAATCGTATATCTCAATGACTTTTTTCACAATTTCGCTTCTCTCTACATCTTCATTTTGAAAGCGAACAAATTGAATCAGTTGGGTCTTGTTTTTTCTAGATTGAAACATTTCAAATTTAGAAACAAAATCATGCAGTCCATTTTCCGCCTTCAAATCCGTTTGCTGCAGGTCACCCGTAATCGCCATCCGACTATTATCACCTAGCCGAGTGGTCAGCATTTTCATTTGATTTGGTGAGCTATTTTGCATCTCATCCGCAATAATGAATGCATTCTTGAACGTTCTCCCGCGCATAAAGGCAAGAGGACAAATCTCAATTTTATTGTTGTTCAGCATCAAATCCAGTTCCGCTTTATTAAAATATTCCAAAAAGATGTCGAAAATAGGTTTTGTCCATGGATCCATCTTCTTTACAATATTTCCCGGTAAAAATCCGATTTCTTCCTCTACTGTAACAACTGGTCTCGTAATGATGATCTTGTTAATATCTTCTGACCGTAAAAGCATAATCGCCTTTTGGCAAGCAAACATGGTTTTGCCAGTGCCTGCGGGACCCAGAGACACCACTATTTTAGCCGATTCATCATCAAGAGATTTTACGTATTTCTTTTGTGCTGCTGTTTTCGGTTGATATAAGACGGAGAATCCTGTTTTGCTTTTTTTTGAATATAAATGTATGCTACGAACCAGTGTTTTATTTATATAAAACCCGCTGGCATTGTTTAGCAAAGGCAAAAGGATAATCCATTTATAAAGATGCATCATTTATAACTACAATATGCTTATAGTAATGCAGTTTGTTTAACCTTTTTCAAAATAGATATATTTAAAATAGTTAGAAAATGGTTAGGATTTTATATATTATATTGTGTTTAGGAAGTTTTGCTCCACTTTTTTAAAAGTGGATTTGAATCTGGTTTAGGAAATAATTATACCAGAAAAATTATTCAATACGATTTGGAAATGAATAAAATAAAAGATTTCCCATCAATTGTGCAGGCTTCTAAAGAACTTGGCATTGGAAAATCGAATATTCGCGGGGTATTAATAAATTATAGAAAAACTGCTGGTGGATTCATTTTCAAATATTTAGAATAAATAACCTCTTTTACAAAAAGAATTATTTTATAAAAAATAGTTTTGCAAAAATAAAATATTATGGTAAAATATAATCAATGGTGTATATGTCCGGCGGTCGTAACGCTCGTAATCAAGCTTCAATTATCGTGCGCACAAATGTCTGCGGTGGTCCTAAAAAAGCCGGTTTATCTATTAGGAGTGGTTATTTGTTTCAACAACATAACCCTAATATGGCAGGCTCGGTGAGCACAATGCCTTTAATGTGCGTTCCTAATAGAACAATTCAAGTTCAGCAATACGGATATCGTTCTACAATTAGTGGACATTTGGGTTAAACATGTTGCACTCTTCTTTTTATATATTTCGAACATTTTACAAATTATAAAATATATAAAAAACTATTTAGCAACAAAATCTGTTATAATGGAATATGATTATTAAGGTAGATAGTCGCGAACAGGAGCTCTTAAACCAAATCAAAAACTTGATACTTTTTATTCCTGCTTACAAGGAGCTGAAATTTGTTGTAGAGAGTTTGCCCATTGGAGATATTATTATTGAAGACAAAGATGGGAATGAAAAATTGGTTATAGAGAGAAAGTGTTTAAGCGACTTATTAGCAAGTATTAAGGACGGTAGATATGAAGAACAATCTTACAGGTTAAATGGTCTCAATCACCCGAATCACAACATTTATTATATTGTGGAGGGAGATGTCGCGCGCGGAAACCGGTTTAAAGACAATAGTGGTATGGAAAAAATGACGCTTTATTCAGCAATGTTCTCTCTAAGTTATTACAAGGGTTTCTCCGTGATGAGAACTTTTACGATAGAAGAGACCGCGCTTTTCATTTGCAACACCGCAAATAAGCTGAAAAAGACGACAGACAAGTTTCCGTTTTATAAAAATTGTAAAAAGGTAGAGAAAGTATTGGATGATAATGATGAGGACAATTCATCACAAACGGTAGAACCGTCGCAAAGCATGGAACAGTTGCTCATTGAAGATCCAACGCAAAGCGTAAATCCGTTGCAAAGCGTAGTCCAGTTGCAAAGCGTAGACCAAGACTATGTATCCGTTATAAAAAAAGTGAAAAAAGAAAATATTACACAAGATAATATTGGTGAAATTATGTTGTCTCAAATACCTGGTGTAAGTGCAGTAACTGCGATTGCAATTATGAAAAAATTCAAAACCATTGCGACCCTCTTTAAAGAAGTAGAGGCGAATCCCGACTGTTTGCAAAATATTACTTACACCAATGTAAAAGGGCAAAGCAGAAAAATAACCAAAACAAGCGTAACCAATATTTTGTCTTTTTTATTCCGCAAACTATAAACTCTTTTTTTACAGTATATAATATATAATATACAAATGATGAAAGAAATGATGCCTTTTTTTATTTTTATCGCATTGTGTTTGGCGACGTATTGGATATTTAGCAACATATCCATTCAAGAGGGAATGGTTGGCGGAGGAATGGTTGGCGGAGGAATTGCAGGCGGAGCAGCCGCCTATGCCGCATCTCTCAAATCTCAAGCGGTAAAACTTCAAGACACCATGTTAGTAAGCAAATATAGAAATGATTACGAAAATGCAATCTTAAATTTAGACGATTTGATTGATCACCTGATGTTGTCTACGGCATTGAATGTAGATCCAAAGGATCATGCTGCAAGCATCGATGCATTATCCAAACTAAATGGCGCCAAATCCGCGTTGAACAATGTGATGAAATTTATTGACGGTAAATAAAAATTCGGTTGTTTTGTATATTTATTGTGTCCAAACAGAGACATTATTTTCATTATAAACACCTTTGTCAATAAGACTTTGCGTATAAGCAGCGCCGCCCCAATTAGGTTCCATCGCGTCCGGACTGACTGCTTGTTGCGATTCCAAAATATTCATGCCGTCTAGAGGTGTTGTTTTGCCGATATAATAAGACGATTGATCATATGCTGGGTAAGAGTTTTTATTGTAAGGGGGGTCGTTACGCGTGGCATCTACCAAAAGCGAAGGGTTCGGATATTGGGGTTTGGATATTCCTAAATCACGGTCTTTTATCATGGGTCCCGATGAACTTACAATACTGGGCGGCAAACCTCCTTGTGGGTCTGTAATACTGGGTCTTACTTTATAAACCGAGTTGCCCTGTGGATCAAACGATTCTTGCAGATACAACACGGGACACCGAATTCCTTGGCTTCGTTGCCAGGCTAAAAACTCAGTATAATCCTCTAAATTTTCAAATTCAATGGGATTTACACCAGGAACTTGTGCTAATTTAGAGTTGTAAAGATATATTTTTGAACCTTTTTGAATTAATAAATTGGGGCACCGAGAGGTGGAAAAGTTATTTGTTAAACCCTCTACATATTTAGGATCGGCACATTTTACATAAAAAATAAGCCCAATTAAAAAAACAATTACAAATAAATAGGCAATGAATGGCATATATATTAGTGGGATTAAATTTACTTGAGTTACAAATCTAAATCTATTTTTCAAAAATCTTCTTCTTATTCTTTTGTCTTATTCTTTTGTTGTTTATTATTTTATAGTCAAATTGTATATAGTGTAAAAATGGTTTTTTTTAAAATAGATGATTCGAATTCTGATAGTGAGAAAATAAAAGAATTCAAAAAGTTATTTGAATCAAAAAATGTTCATCATTTTGTTTTGGTTTATATGGATGGATGCGGACCTTGCAATGAAACCAAACCAGAATGGCATAAATTGGAAAATGTATTAAATAAATATGCAAATGATCCGACAATATCGATTGTTTCAATAAATAAGGATGTTTTGGAAAAAATGAATTTATCTGGGTTTCCGAATCCATCCGCTTTTCCAACCATTGTTCATATAAAAGATAAAAAAACGGAAAATTACGAAGATGCGAAAGATTTGGAAAAAGATCGGACGATTGATTCTTTTACAAAATGGATAGAACAAAAAGTTAAAAAAATGGAAGACACTGGAGAACCCAAACGTCCCCAAGAAGGTGGTCAAAAGATAAGAATAAGACAAAAGACCGGAATAAGACAAAAGACAAGAGAGAAACAAAAAGGTGGTATATTCATTGACCATTCCGATCCCGATGCGTTCAAACATTTTTTGCGAAATTCATCCATTGAAGTTTTATCGAAAGGAGCATTTGGTATAACATTGCAAGCTGTTCTGAATCCTGGCGCAACTACTACATACAAATATTTGAACGAACGGTACTTTGGGGAGCCAGTAAAATGTTTGCTTATAAAATTATCTTGTTTGTACAATGAATCGAATGGGGAAATTCCGAAAAAGCTTGAGCTTTATAATGGAAGTATGGAAGCGACATTGAAAACCACCGATATAGAACAATTCAAAAATGAAATCAACGTGCAACAAGAAATTTATTTTAAAACATGTGATTATTTGCAACCAATTTGTCCCGCAATTGTTTATGCGAATGCGTTTAACACTGTAGAGAGTTTGCAAGAAATATTTAATTTATTAATGGCAAGTTTAGATGAAGAAGATGCGTTATTTATGCTTACCATAGCAGATAATTATGAAGACGGAGAATTTTCTTCCTTAGGAATCATTGGCATGGAATTTGCAGAAGATTATGAAGAATTGTTTCGATTTAATAATACTGCGAATCAAAAAGAAAAACAATACATTTCTTTAATATGTTTCTATGCAATTATAGAATTAGCTATTACAACTGGATATAATCACGGAGATTTCCATTCTTCCAATATTATGATAAATTTTCAACCAAACGTTTTTTTCCAAGGATTGCCTGGACAAGTCTTGCTCATTGATTATGGGTTTGCCAAAAAGATCCCGCCGCCTATGATGGAAGAAATACAAGGTCTTTATTTACGCGGCGAATACATGGATATTTTGGGAAAGTTGTGTGAGTTTCCGTATTACCAAAAGCAAATCAAGGATAGAGACATGTTTAAATGGATTTGCAGAAGTTTTAATCGTAAAGATAAAGATCAAATAAATCAATACATAAGAACTCAACTCATTCCAAGAAGAGAACAATTCAAACGATCCATTGTTAAAAAATTTGAAGGGCTTAGTGCGAATCGTCCAGCAGAATATCCAACCGTTCCGCTCCCGGTAGAAATAAAAGAATTATTATTGCATCAAGGTTTTAAGGGTGGTGGAAATAAAGAAAAGAATAGAAAAACCCAAAAGAAAAGAAAGTGGAGTCAAAAATACAAACATTCCATTAACTGCAGAAGACCAAAAGGTTTCAGTCAAAAACAATATTGCAAATATGGTAGGAAATGAGTGAAGACAAGACAAAAACATTCCCTTTTTCTTTTTTTTATAAAATTGAATAAAAGAAAAAGATTAAATAGAATACAACTATAATCATTATCCAACAAAACAATGGAGCACATCTTTCGCATGGTTGATTTCAATGTGTGCAACGAAAAACCACATGATGGTGGTTCAAGTAGTGAAGATGAACAATACGGTGCAAATAAAAGCAAAGATTCGACAAAATTCAGCATCCAAATCTTCGGTGTAAATGAAAAAGGGGAAACATGTTCTGTTCTAGCCGAAGATTACAAACCTTTCTTTTACATCATGGTTGATGACCGATGGTCGGCTTCGTTGAAAGAAAGCTTTTTGAAACATCTCAAATCAAAAGTAGGTAAATTCTATGAAAACTCCATTATAGGATGCATTCTCGTGAAAAGAAAAAAGTTGTATGGTTTCGACGGAGGAAAAGAACATAAATTTATTCGATTGGAATTTGCCAACATCCAAGTTTTTAATAAAGTCAAAAATTTGTGGTATTCCGATTATCAATCGGGACACACCTTGTTGAAAGAGGGCTACAATTTCCAAGGCACCAATATTCGGTTGTATGAAGCCAACATTCCTCCGCTCCTCCGATTCTTCCATGTCCGCGATATCAGTCCCTCCGGATGGGTGGCTCTTCCCAAAAACAAGGTCGTGGAAATGAAGGGAGAAAACAAGAAAACGACATGTTGTTACGAATTTGTCACCAATTACAAAAACATTATTCCTTTGAACGACAAGGAAACCCGTGTTCCTTATAAGATCATGAGTTTTGATATTGAGGCGAGTAGTTCGCACGGCGACTTTCCCATTCCGGTAAAGTCTTACAAGAAGCTGGCAACAAACATTATTGAATATTTTGAAAATATAAATACAGAGCTGACGCCTGAATTTTGCAAGACCACATTAACTCGCATTCTTCTCACTGCATTTGGTTACGATAATATAGACCAGATAGATTTACTATATCCCAAAAAGCATCCAGGTTCCAAAGAAACGGTTCTTGCGCTTTGCGAAAAATGGCTCTCTTCTCAAGTGCGGGATCGAAAACAGGATGATACTTTTAAGGAAACCGCCACGATAGAAAGTCTGTTTGAACGAATGGGTCAGCAGGAGGAGGAGGGAGTAGAAGAGGAATATCATCATCATCATTACGTAAAAGCTTATAATGCAAAAAAAGCAACTATCTCAGATATTTTGTGCGATAAAAAATTTGAAAGAGAAGGCAAGTTGAATGAGCTCAATCTTTCTCTAAACGCACATTTTCCAAGATTGGAAGGCGATAAAGTAACGTTTATTGGCTCCACGTTTATGAATTTCGGTGAAAAAGAGCCCTTTCAAAATCACTGCATTGTTCTCAATACGTGCGACAAAATTCCCATGGAAAATACTATTCACGAGTCTTATTCTACAGAAAAAGAAGTGCTTCTTGCGTGGCAACAATTGGTACAGCGCGAAAACCCGGATATTATCATCGGCTACAATATATTTGGGTTTGATTATGAGTTCTTGTTTCGCCGGGCCGAGGAAAATTATTGTGTAGAAGAATTCATGAAATTGTCGCGCAACAAAGACGAGCTTTGCTGCGTTTTAGACAAGGAGACCGGAAAATACAAAATTGAGGAAACCACTATTCATATTGCGAGTGGGCAACACGATTTGAGGTTTATCAAGATGAACGGTAGGCTTCAAATTGATTTATATAATTATTATCGACGCGAAGCGAACTTGACGAGTTATAAATTGGATTCCGTTGCAGGTCATTTTATCGGTGACTTTGTTAAAGACGTTCTCAACCGAGAAGATAATTCTAAATCGTTTAGTGAAATCAAAACCACCAATATGACTGGACTCTTAGCCGGAAGTTATATTCACATTGAGGAAATTGCTCATTCGGTGGATTATTATGCGGAAGGCGCCAAGTTTTTGGTGACCCATGTTGATAAAGAATCTGGAAAGTTTCAAGTGGAAGGTCATTTGACACCCGATATGAAGAAAAAAGTGCGGTGGTGTTTAGCAAAGGACGACGTGACACCCAAAGACATTTTCCGTTTGGCGAATGGTTCGTCCCAAGATAGAGCTGTCATCGCAAAATACTGTATTCAGGATTGTAACCTCGTTCATTATTTGTTCAATAAGTCGGATGTACTTACTGGTTTTATCGAGATGGCAAAAATCTGCAGCGTTCCCATCAACTTTCTGGTTATGCGCGGTCAAGGCATCAAATTGACCAGCTATGTGGCCAAAAAGTGCAGAGAAAAGGGAACGCTTCTTCCCGTGATTGAAAAAGGTGATCTGGATGAAGGATATGAAGGAGCCATCGTATTAGATCCCAAATGTGATCTGTATTTGGATAATCCGGTGGCGTGTGTGGACTATGCGTCGCTATATCCGAGCTCCATGATCAGTGAAAATTTGTCGCATGACAGCAAAGTATGGACAAAAGAATATGATTTAGCTGGTAATCTTATAGAAGAATGGGGCGAAAAAGACGCAGAGGGAAACTTTATTTATGACAATCTGCCCAACTACGACTACGTGAATTGCTCTTATGATACGTATATTTATGTAAGAAAAACGCCCAAGTCAGCCGCAGAGAAAGTAAAATCGGGGCACAAAATCTGCCGTTTTGTCCAGCCGAAACCGGGTGGAAGCAAAGGAATCATGCCGTCTATTTTGGAGGAATTGTTGATTGCGCGAAAAACAACTAGAAAGTTGATTCCTCAACAAACGGATGAATTCATGAAGCAAGTCTTGGACCAACGTCAGTTGGGTTATAAAGTGACTGCAAATTCGCTGTACGGACAATGCGGCGCCAAGACGAGTACCTTTTATGAAAAAGACATTGCCGCTTGCACCACGGCAACAGGTCGTTTATTATTAACTTATGCGAAAAAAATTATTGAAGAGTGTTACGGAGATAAGATTTGCAATACCAAGGAACATGGTCAAGTATTGTCAAAGGCGGAGTACATATATGGGGATACGGACTCGGTATTCTTCACCTTCAACCTGCAAACCCCCGAAGGGAAACCCATTCGAGGCAAAGAAGCGTTAGAAATCACGATCGAATTAGCTCAAGAAGCTGGGCATTTAGCATCTAGTTTCTTGAAAGGTCCGCATGATTTGGAGTACGAAAAGACCTTCATGCCCTTTTGCTTACTTTCCAAAAAGAGATATGTAGGCATGCTCTACGAGACCGATCCGAATAAGTGCAAACGAAAAGAAATGGGAATTGTGTTAAAGCGACGAGATAATGCACCAATTGTGAAAGACATTTATGGAGGTATTATCGATATTTTGATGAAGCAGCAAAATATCCAACAAGCGATGGAGTTTTTAAGAAGTTGTCTGCAGAACATTGTAGAGGAAAAATATCCGATGGACAAACTCATTATTACCAAATCATTACGATCAGGTTATAAAAATCCGAATGCCATTGCTCACAAAGTGCTGTCGGATAGAATGACCGCGCGTGACCCAGGCAACAAACCCAGTTCAGGAGATCGCATCCCCTTTGTTTATATTCACACAAACAATAAAAAAGCGTTGCAAGGAGAGAAAATCGAGACACCGACCTTTATTTTAGAAAATCATTTAAAAATAGACTATTCCTTTTACATTACCAATCAAATCATGAAGCCGGTGCAACAAGTATTTGCTCTGGTTTTAGAGAAAATATGGGAAATGCAAAACAAACGTGGAAAGACAAAGAAATTTAGAGACGAACTAGAACGGTTGCGTAAGACGATAGATCCTGAAAAGTTGGAAGACAAAATAGAACAACTAAAGAATAAGGAAGTCAAGGCACTCCTCTTTGATGAGTACTTGAGAGAAACAAATAATGAAAAACAAGGAATGCAAAGTTTAACCAAGTATTTTGCAAAGACATGAAAACAAATGAAAACAAATAAAAACAAATAAGAACAAATAAAAAAAAAAAAAAACAAATAAAAACAAATAAAATAAACAAAATAAACAAAATAAAAATAGAAAACAGACTATTTGTAAATAAAAAATATAATATATCTTTTTTATTTAGTTATTATATAATGAAAACAAAAAACAGAAGAAGTCATCATTCCTATTCGCATAAAAGAAAGATGCGCAGAACTAGAACAAGAACTAGAACAAGAACAAGAACTAGAACGAGAAAAGGAGGATTTTCTTTCCCGTGGGACAACAAAACAACCAAATACGCTCAAAAAAAAATAGAAAATTTTAATCAATGCAATACCATTTGGAAAAGACAAATCACAAATAGGAAATTTTGCTCTGCTCTGAAAAAAACCTTTAAAAATTCGTTAAATCAAACACCTCAACAACAAGAAGAGTTTAGAAACCAAAAATATCAACAATACAAAGCTAATAATGCAGAAGACGAAAATTTACAAAATAATACAGTAAATGAAGCGGATGAAGATGACGACGAGCAATTATTTTCTACACCAAGACAAAGCGTAAGTGATATGAATGGAATTATGGGAGGAAAAAGAATGCGTCGCCGCAAAATGCGTTAATGACAATTAAATTTATAACATGTTATGAAAGGATTATTCTCTTTTACATCATAAATAAACCGATCTTGATCATCGATAAATATAATTTCTCCTTTCCCATGTTTGTTTATACGATTTTTAATATATTCTCCTTTGCGAGAAGTATAATGAAATTTGAATTTGTCATAATTCACAAAGTTTTTTTTAAACTGTTCTCTTGTATATTTTTCAGAAGTTTTTTTTCTTGCAGTAACAAACATAATTTCACCGGATAAGTCTTTCACCTTCTTGTACATATTTACGAATCCTTCTTTATCGTATATGTAAGGTTTGCATTTTTTTGCGTATTTATTGTACGCGCGATTCGCGATACTACTTATTTGTGTGTTAGAAAGCAAAGGATTCTTTTTTTTTATTATTTTATAAAAAAACTTGTAAGTGTGTTTAAAGGTAAAAAAGGTTTCATCAATATCACATAATATCAATGGATTCGGCTTAGTCAGATTTATTTTATCAAAAGAAGAAATGGTCATTACTTCCATTTTCGTGCCCATATAAAAATATAATATATTTTTATTTTTATAAAAATAAGTATTGGAGTAATAATATTTGTAAAAATTGTAAAAATTATTTTTTTATAAATATATATTTATTGGTCATTTTATCAAAATTTAATCAATAATCAATTGAACAATCAATCACCTGCTAGATTGCTAGACTTGAATGTTGACTCTTCTTGTCAGAATAAAAAAAATTTGTTATATCCTTGATGGTGCGGGTAATTTCTTGCATCGCATACTCCAGCTTATAAATGCGAATGTCATTGCTTTCTTCAGAAGACAATTCCGCATTTTCAGTGGTTGATGAATTAGGTGATTCATTTATCCATCCCTCGTTTTCCAACTTAAACAAAATTGCCTTTTCGCTTCGCTCA
>Ga0209086_10000401_pt1 | contig 37640 bp, 34 predicted proteins | sample M_130207_XF_Meta_FD_187312 | JGI IMG/M metagenome (GOLD analysis project Ga0209086, IMG submission 187312) | Freshwater microbial communities from Lake Montjoie, Canada to study carbon cycling - M_130207_XF_MetaG (SPAdes) (version 2) | ecosystem: Environmental > Aquatic > Freshwater > Lake... | reverse complement strand
GTTTTATTTTTATCAAATTCTATCAGCAAAATCCAGACGGCTCACAAGGTAAAGTACGCATGACTACCTTGGCTTTTCACCATGGTGTTTGGGGTGGAGTAGTAACCAAAGGCACCCTTGGTGGGTCGAGGTACTTTAATATATTCCCAACAGCAAACATTGTTCTTAATGGCCACAACCATGAAAGAACAGTTGTAACGCATACTTGCTATATGCCTAATGCTGTTGGTACTGTAGAAATAACCGACAGATTACACTTGCAAAGTGGGACTTACAAAGAAGAATTTGGCAAATTTGGAGGATTCGCAGTCGAGAAGATTGCTATGCCGAAGTCGCTTGGCGGGCTTTGGCTAAAGTTACGGCCAAGGTATAAAGGCGGCGTAGCTATATCGTGTGAGTTTGCCACTTAATGATCAATCAACATGTTGTTGAGGTATGGGCTCTTATTGCTGTTTACAGCCCCTATGATGCCGAGACGGTGGAAGACAACATCGCTTCCATGCTAAAAGAAATGGCAGCTAGCGACGGCCATTTGCTCGCCCATGATGTTGATTCCTACCTACTTCCTGAATTAAATGGAACACCAGATTGATGAAACTGAACTCCTTTCTAAGAAAATCACAAAGGCTAAGTTTAGAAAATCAATCATAGAAGAATGGGATAGTTGTTGTTATGTATGCGGCAAGCATTTTGATAAGATTACCCTTGACCATTTAATGCCCAAAAGGGCTGGTGGGCACACAACTCGTTTTAATTTGGCTCCATGCTGCTCGGTGCATAATCGCAGCAAGGGGAGTCAGGAATTATGGAGCTGGTGGACGCAGCATCCAGAATGGAATCTTGAGAGAGCTGTAAAGCTTCTGCACTATTTACGTCGTGCTGATAGCTTGCCATTAGCTGATGATAATACACCATAACCTGCCACATTTGGCTATGCTCCCAAACTTGGCCATTGTAAGTAATCTGACAAACAGTGCCGCTATCGGCATTAATCATCATGATCTTAGGTGGTTTCAACATGATCATTCACGCAAGTGGGCATTTCACGGGGGAACACTTGAACATGTTTAACTTCAAACGGTAGCTTTTCCCATACGTCGCAATCCATAGCTGTTTCCCAAGCTATTATTTCCGATTCGGCCATTACTACAGTCTGGAAAGATCCTTTGGAAGTTTGGTTTTTGTGATTAATAAAGGTAGCTGGCAACCGTACAACCCAAGCTTTTGGTTTATCTTGCTGCCATCCATGTCGCGCTTTTGCCGGTCTTCGGTAAATTTTCCAAAGCCACTCCAAGAAATTGTGCATCTAGGGCTCCCTCGATATTTCCCATAAAGGCTTCTAACTCTAGATCCCAAAGCTCGTCCTTGCGGTCGGCCATGGCTCTATCTTCATCAATTGCTAAGGATTCGTTCCAGTATTCCACGACACCAGCTAAGGCGTCTAAACGGTCATCGTGCTGTAAGCAATTTTTCTCATAAGTGATGTGAGTTAGCTGGTGAAATAGCTGATACGCCAGCTTGCGTTCAACCGTATCGTCATCACGACCACGACTATCCTGTTCGACTACAGATCGGTTAATAATTAGCCGGTGTTGATTCAGAACTGGCTCAAGAGCGGAAATAATCCGGCGTTCCTTTTGCATATTGGAACGGACTGGTTCCACGGTGCACGGGTGGTGCAAGCGTAGGTAAGGCTTTAGCAGAGATTCCAGCATCCCTTGGCCAAATTGATCTTCCAGGAGGATCAGGTTTACCTTGTTGCGTTTAGCGGCAACAGCTAAACCTTCAAGCACAGCTTCTGTATAGCCATCACGAAAGGCACCAGCGTCTAGAAGGAACAAGTTGCCGTTGAGGTGAGCGACAACGGCATAAGCAGTTTCGTCAGCACCACGACCAGATGGGTCAATGAACATGGCGCAGCCTTGGAAGGGCAACCAATCGCCATGGATAAAAGCAGGGCGGTGGTAATAGTCACCACTAAAGCCAACCGCAGGGAGATCACTAACTCGGTACTCAGCGCCAGAGGACCACACAAGCTTCTCTGGGGCGTGGTCAGAGACTTCTAGGACCATCAAATCACTCAGCCTTAACGGGAAGCGCTCTAGGTCGGATAAGGAAGTATCTAGTTGGAACTGCAAAGCAAATTGTGATTTGCCATAGCTCACTTCACGCTCTAACAGATCCATTTCAGAAAAACGACCTGGGTCTACTGGCTTACCAATTAGCTCTCTTGGTGCTTCTGCAACAATGGGGGCTAACGAGTCACCGTATTTCTCTGGTTTGGTTGGGTATCTAGATGGCCAGATCCGCGTAGAGAAGCCTTTAAGCAGCAACTTGTTGTAGATCGACTCTTCTGTTTGTGGTGTGCCAAGGTACATGACCTCACCACCGGGTTTAAGGATGGCGTTGTATTCACCAACAGCTGCCAGTAACTTTTCCCGCATCCCTACTGACCAGGAGGTAGTAGGGGTTTCTATGTCATCTGGGATTATTAAGTCAGCTCTGGAGCCTGTCACTTGGCCAAAAATACCAACAGCTTTTACTGATGGGCTTTTATCTGGCCGCGACTGCCGTACATCAAACGCATGAACAGCAGATCGCTGCTCCTCTCGCTGCGGCTCTAAGCATTTCAGTATGGGCATATCACGTATCAGCTGTAAGCAGAAGGTTGTGAAGTTTTTAGCTTCTGCCCCACTAGCTGAGTTGACCATGATCTTTTGCTGTGGATCTAACCGCAGCCGCCACAAAACAAAAGAAGCTGCCATCCATGATTTACCAACACCTCGATAGCCTTGAATGATTCGGCGCTTAGGGCCGTGCTGCATAAACTCAGCTATATCAAGTTGTATCGGTGTTGGATCAGGTAGACCCATGTGTTTCCATACGACACAGAGGAAGTAACGGAAATCACTGGCGAATGGCTCTGGCAGGTCATGCCAAGTAGCAATGGGACGACTCAACTTAAGGATTAACCAGCAAGGCTATCAATAACAATAAAGTTAACGGTCAACGCTTCGGCTAAAGAGCCAGCTGTGTTATTTACAATGCGGTAATCAATAGAACCGTCTTGGGCACAAGCATGAACGCTGTATGCGTTAGATGTACCACCACCGCCTTGGTTGCAGATCACAACGTCAGTAGCGTTACATGTGGTGTTGGTTTGGGTAAATTTAACAACAGCAGAAGCGGCTAAAGCAGCAGCGTTCATCGTGATAACACCTGCTTTGGTGTTAAGCGTTACAGCTGTCGTCTTGCTTGTTGCTTGTGTAACAGCGCCGCAAGAATTAGGACTCATACCAATTGCAGCAGCAGCCCCAATAGTCCTGTTAATTGGGGTAGCAATAGCAAAACCAGCAGGAATTGAAGTCATGGTTTCAAGAGGTGGGGAAAATTAAGATGCTCGGCGACGAGGCATGTGCACTACCTTATCAAGATTTGGAAGATTTGACACTAGCTCGCCAAAAGGTGTGCCTTCTGTGGGTTGGGCTGATATTGAATTGTCTTTCAAAAACTGACGCAGGATATTCATTTCACCAGCAGTAATAGTGCCTTCTTGTAATTTTTCTTTCAAAAGTAGGGCCAAACCAGCATGGAGATCAGCAAGATCGTCCTGGATGTTTTGTTTAGCCATTGCGATTGCCTCCACCCATACAACATTTATAGCATAGCCTTTTTGCTGACAAAAGGGAGGGGCCACTCAGGGCCCCAACCGCAGTAAACCCACCACAGGTTACCAAAGAAACCATAGCACATGGGGCAACTATTGCCCAAACCGAGGAAGGATTACACCCCTTAAATGTTACAGTACATTTGTTCTTACGCCTTAAAGGAACCCCATACCCCTTAAGCTAGCCTAAGATTAGCCTTAGATAATCCTCTGTAAGAGAATAACTAAGATTAACCTTAGGCTAGTTTAAGTTGCTCTGAGGGTACATTCCCCCCTATCTATCTAAAAAATAATCTTAGATAATATCTTTAAGATAATCCTAGATAATCTTCTTACAGAAAATACCTAGGGCTTACTTAAAGACAGCCATAGAGGACAACGCATGGTACGGCTGTACTAACCCTGTCCAGGCTTAGTCGCTGGGGGGCAGAATACGACGACTCCTGTCCCTATCCTCTAAGGCTTACTACAGCCCCTCTACAGGCCCTCCATGCCCATCTATGGCTCTTACCATTACCTACCAGCTTTACCCCTCTTACAGCCTCTTACAGAGGCCAATAAGAGAATCCAGCTGATTAGCCATAGAAGAGCCCCCTTTGACTTTTTTGCGCTGTTTTCGCTAACCCGGAATTAGTACGAGTTACCTGAGACTCACTCGTACTAGCCGGGGGCTGGCCGGGGGCTGGCCGGGGATTAGCCAGGGGTGTTTTTTGTTGCCTAAATTTCTGGGGCTTACGCATAGTGCCCGGGGCCCGCTTCACCCCCCTGGGGGCCTCCTGGGGTATTTCAGAAGGGGCCAGGGGGGGGGCCCGCCTGTCCAATGCTGGCCAGGGTGGCCACGACAGGGCAGAAGAACCCTTGCAGGGCAGGGTTTGCGTACCTGTGTTCAAGACAGATGCGCAGGCTTGGCCAGGGCTGCCAGCTGGCCCAGGTCGTTAAGGGGTAGGAGCTGGGCGGGGTTGTGGGTGGCTGTGTCACCGCACCAGGGCCTCAAGTTGCCTAGGGCAAACTGCAGGGCCTTGGGTTGGCATGGGCAAACTGCAGGGCCGCTGGGGCCTGCTGGTGCAAACCTGAAGAAATGTTACAGCTACTCACCACATACGCCAAAGGATGCTTAGGATAAATAGGTAGGCGGGGTGACCCTTCACCGCTTGCGTTACCCACCACCACCACCACAGCAACACAATGACAATCACAGCAACACGGGCCAGCGCCCGCGACCTGGGCCAAGCCCGCAAGGCATACGCCAACCGCTTAGAAGAAGCGACTGGGTTTACCATCCGGTGGAACTACGACAAACAAGAGCAGGCCTGGGCCTTTTATCTGCTCGACCCATACGGGCAAGAGAGTTACCCCTTCTATTGCTGGGATGATCTGACCGATTTTTGCCAGGATGAAGTGGATGAATACGAGGCGCTTTATCACAACATCGAGCCCAAGTATTACGAGGATCAATTCAGCGACGCAGAGGGGGGCCTGTGATGGCTGGCACCAATCACGCACCACGGCAGGGGCCCATGGAATTGAGCACCCTCACCCGATACCTAGCTAGGGCCCACAACAACAGTTGCAATAGGGCTGCTAAGTGGGGGCACCAGGGCACCAACGCCTACCTCGAGGCTTGGAACTGGTGCAATGCAATAAAGGCAGGGCTAACCACAGCAAAGCCCAGCTGGTTGGCACAGCGGGCCATCAGTGCTTGCCAGGAAGTTTGTCCCATGGATTGGTTAGAGGGGGCGCCCTCCCAGGTAATCAATCAAGGCCGTTATGCCAATTGGGATGGTTCCGCCGTTTGAAGCCAGCACGTAGGCGGGGCCCTGGGCCCTGCTTATCTGCTGCCCTCACTGGGTAGCACCACCACCACCACAGAACCACAATGGAACTAACTCAATTCGATTGGCTGCGCATACGCAGCGCCTTGTTATCAGCAGTCAACGACCTAGCCGACGCCAGTTCAGATCAGGAGCTCGCCTATCTGTCCACCTATGACGCAGTAAGGGGGGGAATTGTTGCCCTCTATGGCGTCGATTTTAGAAACGACGGCAACACCTCCACCCAATTAATAGGGGGCAAGTTCTAATGAAGGCCACCACCCTGTACCTAATCATGGAGGCCCAAAACGAGGGGTCACCAATCCACCACTACAGCACCACAGACGAGACCGCAGCAGCTGACTACATAGACAGCAGGCGGGCAGCCTTTGCCGAGTCAGGCATTCCCGGCTGCCCTTGGTACTACATCAACATCAACATCAACACCACCATTTGAGCTAATGACCACCACCACAGGCACCAGGGCCAGCACCAGGGCCCGCAAGACTTACGACGGGCCCACACCAGAGGAACAGCTAGCCGCTGATCTAGTGGCACTGATGGAATCTGCCGAGCTGCCACCATGGCGGCGTGAGTGGCACGGGCACCAGGGCCAACACCGCAACCTCGTTACCGGGGCCGAATACTCAGGTTCCAACCCTTTACTGCTAGAGCTCGGCAGCCTGAGCCGGGGGCATTCAATGCCGCTGTGGTTAGGAGCTGGGCAGGGTAAACCGTTGGGCTGGTGGCCTCGCAAGGGGACTAAAGCCTGCCGGATTATCCGGCCACAGCTGAACAGCTACACCGACCAAGCCGAGCCAGTCGGAGGAGGGGAGCCGGTCGACATCACCAAAACTTGGGTGTCATTCAAAGCGGTTGCCGTATTTAATGCGGCAGATCTGCAAGGCGCCACCGAAGAAAGCCAGGCTGCGCTAGATGCAGCAATCAAAGCAGCGCTAGGACTAGGCCCTGCACCGGCACCAGCCGCCAGGTTGGAAGCAGCCGAGGCGGTGCTTGAGGCTTGGGAAGTAACGACCACCTTTGAGGGGTGTCGAGCTAGTTACAACCACCGCAGCGATTCAATCACGATGCCACCGGCTGATTCATTCATTAACCGCGAAGCATTCGCCGCGACCTGGGCCCATGAACAAGCGCATAGCACCGGCCACAGTTCAAGGCTTGATAGGCCCATGCTGAGCCACACTGAAAGCGCTAAGAGTTACGCGCTAGAGGAGCTGATCGCAGAGCTGGCCGCTGTTCTGATCTGCTACCGGCTACAGGTTGGCAGTGAGTTTACCAATCACGCCGCTTATCTCAAACACTGGGCCCAGATCCTGAGAGCTGAACCTAAACAGCTCTTTAAGATCCTCTCAAAGGCCAGGGCTGCGGCTGATTTGATCACCGGCACCACAGCACCAGAGGTGCAGGCATGACCCGCACCACTTGGGCCATCCTCGCCGCCTGTTCCGTCTGGTGGCTAGCAATGTTGCACCTACTAGCACAGGTGCCAGAACCACCAGCACAGCGGCCCCCCTACCTGTTTCCGCAGGGCCAGGGCCAACCGTTACCCGACTAAACCACCACCACCAGAGGCCCCAACAATGGGGCCTTTTTAATGGGCACCAATACCCTGGCCACAGCTAGGGCCACAGCTAGGGCCACAGCTAGGGCCACAGCTAGGGCCAGCCCCCCTCAATCCGCCAGCGCCAGCGCCAGCCCCAGCCCGGGGGAGGGGGGGTAATAAATGTGTACCTCCATGAATGTGTACCTCCATTAAGAAAAGCTACAGCTAAACTGACACACGCCAGTGGGTGTGCCATGCTTGCATCGCAGCCACGGCTGTACCCACCACTGCACCACTAACTATGGAGATGCCAAGCGTTGCAGTATGCAGTGTTGCTATTGCAATTAATGAATGGGGTGAATGGGAAGCTATCGGTTCATCTAATACCACACGGTATGAGATGGCTGAAGATGCACGTCACCTATTAAAAGATGGAGCTAACTTTATTTCAGACAACATCCAAGTGCATTGGGTTGAGGTTGAACTCCCTTTTCCTTCAGTCACCAAGGGGGTAGTAGTAAGTGAATGACAGCCAAGCAATGGCAACCCTACGTAATGAGTTGCTTAACAAGATAGCTGCTGTGTACCCCAGCCCGATTGATGCAAAGCAATTGGAACTTAAATGCCGGATGCCTTTCCTTACACGAGATAAGATCTGGTATCACGACGCTGTGCTTGAACAGTTAAAGATCTTGCATCACGCTCGATTGATCCGCCCTTTCCACGGTGGCTACACCCTGACTGAAACAGGCAGGAGAGATCGCGCTATGGCTGCTAGGTTCACTGACCCAGGGCCAGAGGCAGCATGAACCAACTGATCGAGGATCAACGCCAGTTATTAGTAGCTAATTATCACGACGCAGTTGTCTTGTCTCTGCTGATGCAGGAGAAAACAGATGAAGCATGGGATCAGCTACAAAAATTCAACACCACCCACCCCCAACGAAAAACCAATGACTAGCACTATTGCCAAGGCATACCAGCCACCAGCTGAGGATATGTACCCAGCCACCACCATGCCTGCAAAGACACAAGCCAACGCTTCAGGCGAGGTGCTGTGGTTTGCTGAAGGTTATGGCTGGTATGTAGGTGGCTTTGCCTCACCGCACATGCCTAACACTACATACTGGACTTATGTCCCTGATCGTCCTGCTTGTGAGAACAGCAATGCACTACGGGATTCTGAGTTTGACCGGTGGATGCTGACCTTTAGCAGAGAAACTAGAGAAGCATTAAGGGATACCTTAAGCACTGCATTCCATGCAGGTTGGCGGTTAGGTCGGCAACCTAATGTCAACCATTGAGGAGCAGCTTGCACTAGAGCGTGAGATGTTTCAGCTGGGTGCTGATCGTCATGCCTTTGTTAATAACAGACGGCAAGAACGTGGCATGGAATCGCTTAGCCAATACGGCGAAGCTTTAACTGAGCTGGGTATCAAACCTTTAGTGCAAGTAATTAGAGACACACGTCGTCGAATGAAAGAAGGCAAGGCTGGCCCTGGCTATGCTCACATGCAACCCCTTCTACTGTTAGCGCCACATAAAACAGCAGCTACGGCTATGCGCTGTGTCGTGGATAGTATCCAAAAGGGGAACAAGTTAGTAGAGCTGGGTCGATTAGTAGGTGAACGCCTATGGATTGAAACTATGCTGGCCCGTGCTAGTAAGTGGGAGATGATTACCCACGAAAAGATACGCAGTACCTATAAACAAAAGATGCAGGATATAAGACGCATGAAGGCAACAGAAGAATGGACAACAAGAGAGAAGGTAACGACAGGCGTGTGGTTAGTTATGCACATCGCTGAATTAACAGGGATGATCATACTAAAAACTGCGCGTGAAGGTGGCCGCAGCCCTTATGTTGTATCACCTTCACCTAAGTGCATAGAGTTTATCAATGATGTGATAACAACAGGTAAGCTGTTGTGTCCCTTTGCTTTACCTATGGTTGTGCCACCACGGCCATGGGATAAAGACCTAGAAGGTGGCTACTTAACTAGCATACCCAACAGTAAGCTAACTAAAGATGCTAGCCCGCTAGGTGTGACAGGGGATGAGCCATTCATTAAGGCTGCTAACTTACAACAAGCAGTGCCATGGCGGGTAAACAAATGGGTGTTGGAACAGTTGCAATTTGCATGGGATCAAAGCTTATCTATTGGCAGGCTATTACCCCGTGAAGGTTATCCTATTCCACCCTACCCTAAGCATTTACCTGATGACCATGAAGATGTAAGGCAATGGAAGTTCAACGCTCGCATACTGCATGAGAAGAACGACAAGTCTATTAACCGACGTGTCGCTACAGCTAAGCAGTTATGGATAGCTAACCGCATGGCTAGCTACGACAGCATATACTTCCCAACTCAGATAGATTTTAGGGGTAGGTATTACTATCGCCCCCCATTTCTTAACCCACAGACTAATGATATAGGTAGATCGCTGCTGCTATTTGCTGAGGGTAAACCTATAGCTACAGCAGAGGAGGCCAGCTGGTTATACATACATGGTGCCAACATGTATGGCCATAGCAAGCTGACTTGGCAGGCCAGAACAGATTGGGTTAAACAACATCACGATCAGATCATGGTGGCAGGTGCTGACCCATGGCGTAACGCTGTGTTCTGGACTGGGGCTGCTGACCCATGGCAGTTCCTGTCTTTCTGCCGTACCTATCAGCAGTTCAAACAACATGGCTATGGCTATGTGTGTTGCCTGCCAGTGGTGCTCGACTGCACCTGCTCTGGCATCCAACATTACTCAGCGTTGCTGAGGTGTGAAGAGATGGGCAAGCTAGTTAATCTAGCTAGTAGTGAGAAGCCGCAAGATATATATAGCGTTGTATTAAACGAGGTGCTGTCTATATTGCGTGTCGATGCTGCTGATGGTAACGAACACGCTCAGTCATGGTTGCAATTACAACCTGATCGCAGCCTGCTTAAGCCTGTAGTAATGACAGTACCTTATAGCGCTGGTCGTACATCAATCCTGGATCACGTCCAACGCTGGGCCTTTGATCGGACAGCTGAACTGTACGGTATAAACAATTGGAAATTTAAAGCTGGTGCTATGGCGGCAGTGCATTACCTAACCACAATCCTATGCCAACAGACTTATATGTTTATAGGTCCAGCTAAAGAAGCAATGCAATGGTTTAAACGGTTAGGTAATTTAGCTGGTAAGCATGAGATCAAATTACAGTGGACTAACCCAGCCGGGTTACCTATTACTCAAGGTTACCTTGATATGAAGGGCACAGTAATTACCTTGCGATACCTATCTAATGTATCGCTAAGGTTTACTGCTGGCTTAGAGGAGAGAGGGTTAGATCCTAGACGTATGGGTACAGGGCTTAGCCCTAATGTTATCCACTCATTAGATGCCAGTCACATGGCATTCACCACGCTCGATGCTTTTGCAAAGGGCATTACAAACCTTGGAGGTATTCATGATTGCTTTGCCACGACCCCCGCCGAAATGGCTGTGTTGCGTAATTCAGTACGCAATACATTTGCTGATCTTTATAGCCGTGATGTACTCAAGGGTATAGTCGATCAGCTAACTAAACAGTTGCCATTTGAGGTAGCTGATTCAATCTTGCCTGGTCCAGAACTAGGCACACTAAATCCAAACACCGTTCGCCATTCCACCTACTTCATCACATGAACTTCATCTTGATTAAAGGAGAAAAATTCACCACTCCTGTTGCTAAGTTTCAGTATCCAAAGCTAGTTGAACCTGACACTAAGTTCCACTCAGAAGGGATGTATGAGGTGATAGCTGTAATGGATGCGTCTGATCCAGAAGCAATCCGTTTAGCTGAAGACCTAGATAAATTCCTGGAGCAACACAAGGCTTCATTAAAAGCACAAGCACCCACCACTAAGTTTAAGTTGACCGATTTACCTTGGCGCTTTGAAGAAATTGATGGGATGCCTGCACTTATTTTAAAAGCTAAGAGTAAGGCTAGCGGTGTTGATCGTGACGGTAAGAGTTGGGCACGTAAGCCTGCGTTGTTTGATGCCAAAGGTAACCCAGTTACTGATCGCTATTCAGTAGCTGGCTTATGGTCTGGCACTACAGGCAAGGTGGCGTTTCAAGCTTCACCGTTTTATACCCCGGTGATAGGAGCAGGTGTAACCCTAAGGCTGCAAGCTGTTCAGATCATTAAGTTGGTTGAGTCCGGCGGTAGCGGTAGCAGCCATGGCTTTGGCGAAGAGAAAGGTTGGACGCCAGGCGGCGCCTCGACAGCAGCGCCAGCTGCCGTCCCCTGGGATGCAGAACCCATCGCTGCAGACGAAGCCGACTTCTAGGTTTCGCAGCAAGTACGAGGCAGCAGTCGCTGCCTCCCTTGTTAAACGTGGCCTTGATTGTCGATACGAAGCACGAAGCTTTGGCTACACAATCAGAGCTACCTACACCCCTGACTTCTTCTTGCCTAATGGGGTAATAGTAGAAACCAAAGGGCACTTCAGCTCTGATGATCGGCGCAAGATGCTGGCTGTTAAAAGCCAGTACCCATTGCTAGACATTCGCTTGTGTTTCCAGAATGCACAAGTGAAATTATCTAAGGCGCCTAAGTCCCTTGCTTATTGGCAATGGGCTGAACGCCATGGGTTCCCATGGTGTCAAGGCCACATCCCCACCACCTGGTTTACCGATGCCATCCAAACTCCTGCGGCATGACCCGTGCCCTGCTTGTGGCAGCAAGGACAACCTTGCTGTCTATGACGACGGCCATAGCCATTGCTTTGGTTGTGGCCACCAAATCCAACCAGCAAAAGATAAGCCAGTGCAACCCATCCAGCCATTACCGCCCCCCCTCAGTCCGTTAATAGAGTTCACCTCAATCAAAGGATTAGCAAAGAGAGGTATCACTGAGACAACAGCTAAGCACTTTGGTTATGGCATTGCCCAACACCGTGGCCAATCAGTACAGGTAGCTGAGTACCGCAACCAGCAGGGTAATGTATGCGCCCAACACATACGAGATAAAGACAAACGGTTTCAATGGCTAGGTGACACCAGCAATATCCAGCTATGGGGTCAACACCTATGGCGCCAAGGTATTGGTGGTGGTGCCCAGCTATTTGTTGTTATTACCGAAGGTGAGATCGACGCTATGTCGGTTAGCCAGGTGCAAGGCAATAAGTTCCCAGTTGTTTCACTGCCAAATGGAGCACAGTCGGCCAAAAAATATTTGGCTGCTAACCAGCAATGGCTTAGCCAGTTCAACCGAATCGTTCTTTGTTTCGACAGTGATGAACCTGGCACTAAGGCAGCAACAGATGCACTAACAATCCTGCCCTTAGGTAAGGCTGCTATTTGTCACTTGCCACGTAAGGACGCCAACGAAATGTTGGTCAATGGGGAGGGCGACCTACTCAGAGACCTGCTATGGAAGGCAACTCCATCTCGCCCTGATGGAATTGTTAATGCGTCTGAGATGTGGGAGGAGCTGATCAAACCACAAGCTGGGGCTGCTTGTGCATATCCATGGCCAGACCTAAACCGTATGACCCGTGGCTTTAGGAAAGGTGAGATGGTTACCCTCTGCGCTGGTAGTGGCATCGGCAAGTCTTCTATATGTAGAGAGTGGGCACACCACTTTCTTCGTAACGGCATGAAGGTGGGCTACATAGCACTAGAGGAATCAATCAAGCGCACCATGCAGGGGCTGGTTGGTATTGAACTAAACAAACCTATCCACCTTGATCCAACCCTTGCCACCAAGGAAGAGATGAGAGATAGCTTTGATAATTTATTTGGCAGTGGTCGCTGCTATTTGTATGACCATTTTGGCAGCATGGACCCTGAGCATTTAATCAATAAGATCCGATACCTAGCTGATGGTGAAGGAGCAGACGTTGTAATCCTCGACCACCTAACCATTGTGGTTAGTGGTTTGACTGAGTTGGATGAACGCCGTGCCATTGATGTGACCTGCACTCGGTTACGACAGGTGGTAGAGCAGAGCGGTATTGGCATTGTGCTGGTGTCGCATCTCAAACGACCAGAAGGTCGCGGCCATGAAGAGGGCCAGCAAACTAGCCTTGGCCACTTACGTGGTAGCCATGCCATAGCGCAACTCAGCGATATGGTGATCGGCGCTGAACGTAACCAGCAAGGGGAGATAAGTGAACGCAATGAACTGCAATTGCGTGTACTAAAGAATCGCTTTAGTGGTGAGACTGGTACATGTGACAAGCTGTTGTATGACTCGGTTACTGGCAGGTTGACTGTCCCTATGTCCCGTTACTTTGGAATGTAATTATGCAATGCCCTAGTTGCGGCGACAACAAAAACGTCCGCGCTTCTCACACTCGTACTGACCCAATGGATAACACCATTATCAGACGACGTGTGTGTATCGCATGTGATCATCGTTGGTACACAGCAGAGGTGCCGATCCCAGCTGAAGCTGTTGGCCATGGCTTTAATGAAAGCCGGACTCAATCCACCTTTACTCTTAAAGGATCTATTACCTACATCACCACAGGAAACCATGACTCTATTGATTGATGCTGATTGGCTGCTCTATGCAGCATGTTGCGCTTGCGAAACTGAAGTTCGTTGGGATGAATGGATTCATACTTTGCATTCAGAACCAGTTGATGTGCAGGATTTTATTGGCAGCAAGGTAAATGGTTGGAAAAAATTAACGGGTGATGATCAAATAGTTATGTGCCTGTCGGACTATCCATCCTTTAGGTCTGAGTTGTATCAAGATTACAAAGCTAATCGCGTTGGTAAGCGCAAGCCGCTGGCCCTTAAGGTTACAAGAGAATGGATACATACGCGCTACACCACCAGAACACTGCCGGGCTTGGAGGGTGACGATGTGCTGGGGTTGCTAATGACTGGCGGCCAGTACCCAGACCCCATCATGGTGGCCATTGATAAAGATATGCGCACTGTGCCTGGTCGGTTGTTAGTAGATGACGAGCTGGTCGTTACTACTGAGCAAGAGGCCAACATGAACTGGATGTTGCAAGCTCTGACTGGTGATGTCAGTGATAACTACCCTGGCATTAAAGGCTGTGGCCCTAAGACAGCAGCCAAGGTATTAGCTGGTGCCAAGAATTTGCCTGAGATGTGGGCGCTAGTAATCGCGGCCTATAAGAAAGCTGGCCTTGGTTTTGCTGATGCTTTGCTTAATGCCAGGCTGGCTCGCATCCTACGTGATGGTGACTACAACGAGGACACTAACGCTGTGCGACTATGGGAACCAAATCAAATGATTAGCTATGGATGATCACTTGTGGCCACCGATTGATGAAGCGTTGATTGTCATGCTGAACCGTTTGATACCAGAGCGGTGCCCTAGTCTTGATGATGATGAGCGTAAGATATGGTTTAACGTTGGCCAACGGCAGGTTGTGCGAATGTTGCAGGCCATCTACATTGAGCAACAAGACAACCTTGCGGATTAACCCATGTGTTTTGGTGGTGCTCCAAAGCCAGATAAAAAAGCAATGCTGTATCAACAAGCTGCTGATATGCAACGTGAAAACCAGCGCATCGTTGCCCAGAACCAGCAGCAACAACGCATGGATCAGCAGTATGCAGAGCAGCTAGCAATTCAAACAGCACCACCACCACCACCACCTGCTGAGTCAGCAGCAACAGCAGCACCTGCTTTAGAGAATGCTCAGGCCACCACCCCGTCTGGTATTCGTAAAGGTATGGGCCGCCGTAAGTTGCGTACTGATGTAGCTGGTGGTACTGGTGGGTTATCTATTCCTAGTGTGTGATGGATCTAAAGCTGACCAGCAACGTAGATCGCCAGCCGAAACCCTATAGCGATGACGAGGAGGGGCTTACAGCTGCAGCCAGGTATCAACGCCTGGTCACTAGCCGTGATGCGTACCTACAGCGGGCTAGGGATTGCAGCAAGGTTACGATCCCAACCCTGATACCTGACGCAGGGGAGAAAGATCGCGGCACACTCAAGACCCCATACCAATCTCTTGGGGCAAGAGGCGTTAACTACTTGGCCAGTAAGTTACTGATTACCCTGTTCCCGCCTAACTCAGCGTTCTTCAAGTTAGAGATTGACGACCTGGTGTTACGGGCTACTGAAGGTGGCCCTGAGATCAAGGCTGAATTTGATAGCGCCCTAGTAAATGTTGAACATGCAGTGATGACTGCAATGGAGACGGCTAATGGCCGGGCTTCTATGCACGAAGCATTCAAACATCTATTGGTTGGTGGCAATGTTCTGTTGTACGTAGCAGAGGAAGGATTCCGTGTTATCCACTTAAACCGTTATGCGCTGTGTCGTGATCCAATGGGTCATGTCATAGAAATTGTGGTGGAAGAAGAGGTCTACCCTGAAGTATTACCTGCAGATTTTTTAGAGGCAGCAAACGCTGATGACGATGACAGCGAGGGATACAGCAGCCAGAAGACACTGAAGCTATACACCCATATCGAATATGAAAACGACAAAGTGCATTGGTACCAAGAAGCAAAAGGCAAGGAAATCCCAGGCACCCATGGCATGTGTGATACCGATGTATCACCGTGGATACCACTGCGGTTTAACCGGGTAGATGGCGAGGAGTATGGCCGTGGTTATGTCGAGGAATACTACGGTGACCTGCTAGCCCTTGAAGCTTTATACCAAGCAGTGCTGGAAGGCAGTGCAGCAGCAGCCAAGATTTTGTTCCTTGTTAATCCCAATGGCACCACTCGACCACGCACCTTGGCTAATGCTGCTAACGGATCAATCATTCAAGGTAATGCAGCTGATGTAACTGTTATCCAAAGCCAAAAGTCACAAGACCTAAGCATTGCTAACAGTGTGATTGATCGCATTGAAGGTCGGTTGCAGTTTGCTTTCTTGTTGAACACTGCTATCCAACGGCCAGGTGAACGGGTAACAGCACAAGAGATCCGATACATGAGTCAAGAACTAGAGGCTGGTATTGGTGGCTTGTATTCAATCCTTACTCAAGAGCTACAGCTACCACTGGTGCGTCGCTTGATGCACGTCATGCGTAAGCAACGCAAGCTACCAGCTTTCCCTAAAGGTGATGGTGGTAAAGCCTTAGTTAATCCTAAACCAGTTACTGGCCTTGAAGCTATTGGTCGTGGTGATGATCGCAACAAGCTGGTTGATTTTATTACTACTGTCGGCCAGGTATTAGGGCCAGACGTATTGCAGAAATACATTAATGTAGACGAGGCATTACGCCGGTTAGCCAACAGTGAATCTATCGACACTACCAACTTGGTTAAGACGAAAGAACAACTGGATGGTGAAGCGGCTGCTGCTAATGAACAGATGGTGCAACAGCAACAACAGGCAATGGTGGCGCAAGGCATGAAGTCTCCTGCCCTTGCCAACCTAGTAAACAACTACACCCAGGAAGGATCACCTTATGGCCCGCAACCAAACGACGAAGGAATACCCAATCAATTCCCCGACCCCGCCGGACAGCAACAACTGCCTGCTGGGGAAGGAGCTATTGCCCCCGGTTCCCCCGTCTGAAGAGATCATCATTACTGAACCTATTCAGTTTGGATCTACTATTGCTTCAGGTGCTCAGCCTGTAGTAACAGTCAACGGCCCTCAAGAAATCACTATTAACTAACCACCATGCCCGACCCAGTTACCATCAGAACCGAAGGATCACCTGCTCTTTCGGCTGATAACATTGCTTTCCTCGAAGCTAACCCAGGCGAAGAAGCTACTGAAGAAGAGTCACTACTGGCTGGTAAGTACAAGTCAGTAGAAGAATTAGAGAAAGGCTACAAGGAATTACAGAACAAGTTAAGCCAAGGCAAGCCAGAACCTGAAGCAGCCGAAGAGGTTGAAGAAGGTGAGGCGCAGTCAGAGCCAGAGTCACGGTCAGCTAAAGAGATTTATGGCGATCTAGTTGGCAGCCGCCTTGAAGAAGCAGAGATTGACTTCTCTGATATGAACAACAGGTGGCAGCAGTCGGGTGAACTTACCACCGACGACTACAGCCAACTGGATGAGGCTGGCTTCAATAAAGAAATGGTTGATGCCTACCTAGCTGGCTTGAACTATCAAGCTGCTAAGGATTCTGCATTGACTATGCAACAGATTAATGCAGTAAAAGCCAGTGTTGGTGGCGAAGCTGAGTACGCAGCCATGGCTGAGTGGGCTTCTAAAAACCTAAGCGCAGAAGATCTTGCTGCTTACAATTCCATTGTTAATACCCAGCCATTGCCAGCTGTTAAGTTGGCTACTGCTGGTATTTACAGTAGGTACACTGGTGCCAATGGCCGTGAACCTAAGCTGATAGGTGGTCGTACACCACGTTCTGAAGGCGATGTATTTGAATCCACAGCACAAGTTGTGGAAGCGATGAGCGATCCTAAGTACCACAAAGATCCAGCTTATAGAAAGAAAGTAGAAGCCAAGCTCAGTAGATCTAAGGTCTTTTAATTATTTGGCCCTGGGTTACCGGGGCCTTTTTTATGATCTATGCTTTTAGCACCTAGACCCACTCATTGATCGACGGCCCGTTGCGACGGACACCCCCAGTGAAAGGAGTTAAGGTCGGGGAAACCTAACCCAACTTCTCTAGGAGAAAACTAATGGCTGCTCCCAATTTTGATGCAACACGCTTAGGTCTAATCAACAACGCTGGCGGCGGCTCGTTCGCTGGCGACAACGCTATGTTCCTTAAGGTATGGGCTGGTGAAGTCCTTACCGCTTTCCGTAAGTCAACAGTGTTTGAAGCCCTTCACAAGGTTCGCACTATTAGCTCTGGTAAGACTGCTCAGTTTCCCATCATCGGTGTGAACTCAGCTTCCTACCACACACCTGGCAACCAAATCATCGGCACCCAACAAAAGGTTGCTGAAGCTACCGTCAACATTGACGACAAGCTAATCAGTTCAGTATTCCTGGCTGATATTGATGAAGCCAAGAACCACTATGACGTGCGCTCCCAGTTCTCAGCAGAGATGGGCAACGCTTTGGCATACACGTTTGACAAGAACGTAGCTGCCGTTATTGCTAAAGCTGCACGTACCGCCACTCACTTCAACACCGACCTCCCTGGTGGTACTCGCATCAAGATTGTTGCTTCTTCTAAAGCTGCAATCACTGGTGCTCAACTGGCTACTGCATTATTTGCAGCTGCTCAGAAAATGGACGAGAACAACCTTCCTGAAGGTGAGCGCTATTGTTGCTTAGCTCCTGCTGAGTATTACAAGCTCGTTCAAACAACAGATGTAATCAACCGCGACTGGGGCGGCCAAGGTGCTTATGCCGACGGCACTGTGCTGAAGGTAGCTGGCATTGACATTATCAAGTCCAACCACCTGCCTACCACTAACCGCTCTGCGGTAACTGGGGAGAACAACGCTTACGATGCTGACTACACCAAGTCAGTAGCGTTGGTATGGAACCCTGGTGCAGCTGGTACGGTTAAGTTGATGGATCTGAAAATGGAAACCACTGGTAGTGATGTTCATGCTCTATGGCAAGGCACCTTTATGGTTGCTTCCATGGCATGTGGCACCGGGATTTTGCGTCCTGATTGCGCTATTGAAATTCACACCGATGTAAGCTGACCCCAACAGGGATTACTTACGGCACAATGGGGGCACCATAGCCCCCATTTCTTTTGGAGTAACACCATGACAATGGCTCGCACTAGCTTCTTAGAAGCAGTCAACCGGGTATTACAAATGATGGGGGAGGCCCCAATTAATAGCCTCAATGGACAATATGGCTTGGCCTTGCAAGCTCAAGATTCATTGAACGACGTAAGTCGTAAGCTGCAATCAGAAGGCTGGTCGTTTAATACTGATCGCGAAAAGCTATTGCAACGCAACGCATCAACTAATGAAATTGCTGTTGGCCCTAACATCAGCCGGGTAGTAATAGATCCTTACCGTTACCCAGCACTTGATATTGTCCAGCGTGGTGGCAAGCTATACGACAGGTTCAATAACACCTATGTATTTGACGAAGACTTATATGTAGATATGACTATCATCCTTGAGTGGGAAGAATTGCCTGAACATGCCCGGCAGTACATCACTATCAAGGCTGGCCGTCAGCTACAGGAAGCTATCCTCGGTAGCGTAGATCTGACTAAGATAAACCTGACAGCAGAGATGGAGGCTAAGGCCCTGTTCCTGGACGAGGAGACTGTCGTTAACGACCACAGCATGTTACGTGGCAATCCCAACCATAGTGGTGTCACAATGGCGTACATGCCTAGCAGAGCCCTCCGCCGTCAATAGTCATGCCACTGATCAGCAGCTCTATTCCTAACCTGATCAATGGCGTTAGCCAGCAACCGGCTGCATTGCGCCTAGCGTCACAAGCTGAAACTGTAGTCAATTGTTTACCCAGCCCAGTTGAAGGGTTAAAGAAACGACCACCGTGTTATCACGTTGCCAAGCTATTTGCTGGTAGTGCAGGGGCTGGTCGTCCTTTCACCCATATTGTTGATCGTGATGGCGTAACTAAGTACCTGATAATAATTCAAGATTCTGCAATTAAAGTATTTGGTTTAGATGGTTCTGTTAAAACTGTTACCAACGCAGCTAGTTATTATCTTGATGTAACAGGTGAACCTAGCAAAACATTTCGCGTTGCTTCTATTGCTGACTACACCTTCATTGTAAATCGTGAAGTGGGGGTAGCAATGGCGTCCGGGGGAGGGAACTTATCTCCCAACTGGGGCACCAAAAGCATGGTGTTTATTAAGACTGCTGACTATGCAACTACCTATAGCATTACAGTTAATGGCGTAACCGTAAGTGACACTACTGCTAGCAGCGGTGGCAGCGTACCCAGCAATGTAACTATCGCCACTAATTTAGCTGCTAGTTTGAATGCCAACGGTACTTTTAATGCCGCATTTGTAGCAACCCAAACTGATTACATCGTGCGCATTACTAAGAACGACGGTGGTGCATATACTTTGTCGTCTAAAGATACGCGCAACGGCGCTATGACCATAGCTATTAAAGGCACTGTCGATACCTTGTCAGACTTGCCAACTATTGCTGAGCATGGCTTTACAGTAAAGATCTTAGGCAGTAAATCCACGGGCCTTGATGATTACTACGTTAAGTTTGAAACTAATACTGGCAGTGGGTTTGGCCATGGTATCTGGAGAGAGACAGTAGCGCCTGGTATCCCTTATTTGATTAATCCGGCCACTATGCCGCATGTGTTGATTGATAATGGCGGAACTTTTACTTTTACACAATTTACCTGGGCTGGTCGGGTAGCAGGGGACACCTTGACTGCTCCTGATCCTAGCTTTATTGGCAGCACGATCCAGAATTTACAGCTGTTTAGAAACCGCTTAGCCTTCCTGGCTGATGAGAATGTGATCCTATCTGCTGCTGATTCCTACGACCGCTTCTTTCCTGAAACAGTACAAACTATTGTTGATAGTGACCCTATTGATATTTCGACTGGGGGCCAAGAGATCAATTTTCTGGTTAGCAGCTTAGTTTTTGCTAACTCCTTACTGCTATTCAGCAGGCACAGCCAGTTCCGCCTAGATACAGGGAATGTGGCTGCAGCTTTAACACCAAAGACCGCCAGCATTGCTGCCCTTACAACCTTTGAGATGGTGGATACGGTGGACCCTGTTGCTGTGGGTCGTACTATTTTCTTTGCCATACCCAAGGGTGAATTTAGTGGAGTAAGAGAGTTCTTTCTGCCTGATAGCAGTGGCCCTGTTCCAATATCAGAAGAGGTAACATCTCCAATTCCTCGGTTTATCCCTGATGCCTTGGCATCTATGGCTGCAACCGTATCAGAAGAAGGGTTGGTGCTACTTAGCAAAGATGAACCCAGACGGATATACCTATATAAATTCTTCTTCCAAGACGACACCAAGCTGCAATCAGCCTGGTCGTACTGGGAATTAGAAGGCGTCAAAACTATTGTTGGCGCTGATATTCTTGATAGCGACCTATACCTAACTATTGAATACGCTGATGGTGTTTACTTAGAACGTGTTGCGTTGCGACCTGAGACTGTAGACGCTGGTACTAGCATTGAATTATTAGTAGATCGCAAGACGACAGAAGCTAGTTGTACTGTCGCTTTAACAAATGCTGCTGGTCTTGATGTGCAATCAACTATTACGTTGCCATATCCAATTAACAACACCAGCTCAATGGCTGTAGTGGGTCGCTATTTTGCTGGTAATACCATGCTGCATGGCCAAGTATTGATGCCAATCAGCCAAACCTTGGCAGGTGGTACTGGCGGCAATGGCACCTTAGTTGTAAGGGGTAACCTTACCGCTGCTAAATTTTACGTTGGTGAATTGTACGACCTGTTGTACGAGTTCAGCACTCAATACATTAAGGAACAACCGCCTGGTGGTGGCATGGCTATAGCTGCTGGCCCCAAGCTGCAGCTACGCACTTGGACCATGATCTTTGATAAGACCTCATCCTTTGAAATTAAGATTACGCCACGGGGCAGGGACACTAATACTTACCCCTATAACGCTATTACCCCTGGTGATGCTTCCCTGCTGGGTTCCCTTGAAATTAAAACCAATCGGTTTCGAGTACCGGTAATGACTGAGAATTTAAATGCTGTCATTCGATTGACAAGCAGCAGCCCACTGCCGTGTCGCTTCCAGTCAGCTGAATGGGAGGGCTGGTATCACACCAGGGCAACACGACTATGATCAGACCTACTAAACCCAGTGATATATGTTGGATAGCCGATCGGATGCGATCAGCCGATGTAGCTGAATTACAAGCTAGTTGTGGGCTTGATCCTAAAATTGCGCTGCTGCATAGCTTCCTAATTAGCAAACCATGTATGACAATGGTGTCACGTACAGGGGAGCCGCTAGCTATGGGGGGTGTAGCACCCGATGAATTGAACGACCGGGTGGGTCGTATATGGCTATTGGGTACTAATGCCATGGTGGAAGACCCAACCAATAAGACTGGCTTCTTGCGTAACTGCAGGTCTTGGGTGGCCGCTATGCACCGTAAGTACGACCTGCTGTGGAACTGCATGGATGCCCGTAACGCAATACACCAAAAATGGCTGGAGTGGATGGGGTTTACCTTTATCGCAAAACGGCCAAACTATGGAACAGAAGGTCGATTATTCCTGGAGTTTTGCAAGGTGAACCATGTGTGATCCAACTGGAGGCGTAGCTACAATTGCCGTTTTAAGCGGTGGCCTTGGCATAGCTCAATCCATAGGCGGCTACCAGCAGGCACAGCAAAATACAGCATACGCTAATGCTCAAGCTGAACAGCAATATCAATACCAGCAACAGCAAGCTAATGCTGCCCGTAATTATGAACAACTAAGATACAACCAGCAAGAAGCATTAATGCGCCAGACACGGTTGTTGGCTGACAATGCTTATGCCGATGAGATATCACAAATCAATTTACGGTTAATGCAAGAGCAGGAAGCATCTGCTCAGCAAAAACAAAAGGCAGCTAGGGAAGGGTTGCAAGCTAGAGGTGCTGTCGTAGCTGGTGGTCGTATTGGCAATACCATTGATGCTTTGGTTGCTGATTACCAAAGGCAGCAAGCTCAGTTTGATTATGCGACAGAACGGAACCTAGCATTTACGACAATGCAGATGCAGGAAGCTAAGCGTGGTTCTGCTGCTACTAGGGGTTCACGGATTGCTAGCCAACAGGAATACATCAAACAGGAAATACTTGATCCACTTAAACCAATGAAACAAGCAGCACCAAGCGCCACACCGTTTATCCTGCAAGGAGCAGGGGCAGCATTGCAGGCGGCTGGCGGCGTCCAATCTGCATTTGCTAAGAAGAAATAATGGCAAAACTCAGCACTGGCCAAACTTACGGCACTACTAGCCGCACTACCTCCCCAAGGTTGTTAGGTGGTGAAGCGCAAATAGCTAGTGGTAGCCCCTTAGCACAAGCAGAACTTGGTCAGCCTGGACTGCAACCACAAGCATCACCAGTTAGTACCTTCCAGCAAGCAGGCGCCCCTACCCTTGGCGGCCCCTTGCGGATGTTTGAACCGCCAGCACTGCCAAGACCTAGCCAAGACCTAGCTAACCTGGCTGATGCGTTGTCTGGGTTTAACAAGAACTTGCAGCAATACGCCACTTCAATGCAAGAAGTAGAAACCTATAAAGAAGCAGCAGCTAAAGAACGCGGCACTGCACTTGGAGCCGAGCTTTCAGTATTTGGCTATAAAGATTATGCGGAAGCCCTAAGAGAAACTGAGAAGAAAGCACAAGTTGATCCGTCACTTGGGCCATTATTGCAACGGCTAAAAGCAAATGATCCTAGAGCTTTACCGTATGCCAATAATACATTAAATGATTCATTTATTAAATCACGAATAAGTGGTTTAAGAGATGGGATAAACAATATGTCTAAATTGCCAGACGGTCGTTTCTTAGAAACAGTTAGCTCAGACGACCCGGCCTTTGTTGACTACATGGTATCAAGTGCATTGCCGCCAGGGATGTCACCTAAAGCTATTCTTGATAACCAAGCCGCTTTAGCCAATACGTTTGGAGCTATCAGAAATGATCAGGCTAAACGATACATTGCATATAAAGATGGCCAAGTACGTGCAAGCTATCAAGCAGGGTTAGGTAGTGACGCGGCTTTACTTGCTGCTGGTCAATTAAACCCCAACCAACTTGCTGCTAATGTAACCCAACGATTAACTGATTTGCAAAATAACAGTAGTCCTGTTCTTTATCAAGAACAAAAAAAAGCAACAATTAAACATATTCAGGATTCAGTAATTGTGGCTGCCGGGGGGAGCCCTAGTAAAATAAATCAACTGGCGCCTTCGGCGGGTGAAGCGTTAGCGCTAATTCAAGCTGGCCCTAACGGGGAATTGTTGATTGATCAATTAGATCAACCGCGAGACGTTGTAATACTTGAGTTTTATCGCGGCTTATCTAAAGGGATTATGCAAGATAGAGAGCTGCAAGATAAGCAAGCAACTTATCGCGGCCAAGATGCAGCTGATGCGGATGCAAAAGCGTACCTAACACCTGAGGTGCTAAACAACCCAGCGCAATTGCAAGCACGATTAGATGCTTTGCCGCAAGAAGCAGTAAGACGATTCCCTAATGATCCACAAGCCCAGCAATCATATTCAGAGAGAGTGCAATCTTATGCCAAGAATTATACCCGCACTTACATAGCCACTATTCAACGTGATAATGCTCTCGATGAATACGCTAACCAAGCAATAAACCCATCAACAAATCCTGTTGCTGATATACAACGGTATAAAAGAATGGTTCGGAACAGAGAGATTGATGAGTCTGATTTTAAGTCACTTGTAGCTGGCGCTAAAGCTCGCAATGAGAAGCGTAATGACAACAACTACAATACTTTGCGTGGCTTGCAGCGAGATTTGCAAGCACGACTGACTGAACAGTTTAGATTGCCCACCCAAGGTGATGGCACACCTGTCATAACAACGAAAGAAGCAATAGAAGTTCGCAAACAAATGGCTAATTTGTACCGCGACGGTGAGCAACTAATTATTAAAAACCCAGGTGCCAATATAGACGCTGAGCTAGGCAAAGCATTTGAAAAGTACATCGCTCCAGCCGTACAAAAAGGACGGCAACAATCTCAACAGCCAAAGGCTAAAACACCAGAAGATATTTCTCGTAACTTTGGCCCTGGCCGTGGTAATACAGCTGATAATGCAAACCTAAGGCGACAAGCTGAGACTGTGCCTTTATACGACAAAAGTCGTATTGGGCAACAGCTAGATGAAATCTTAACTGATAAGCCATTGGATAATGCTACCCGGCAAATTATTCGACGTACTGGGTTAAAGCCTAGTGACTTCTTTGTTAATCAAATGAAGTTACATGGGGTGCCATTAACGCCAGAGATTCAACAAAAACTACGCACCCTTGATGGCAGCGACCTCGTATCACAAGCATTACCTGCAAGTGGTGAAAGCTCTGGCGGCATGGGTCTAATGCTTCCTAATGTCAGCAGGGCACAGCGACTGTGGGATGTATTTAATAGCGGCGTACAGGCTGCGCGTAATATTCCCATGGCTACTGGCGGGGCTGCAATACCTAGCTCTTTAGGCGCTGGCACCAACGGCCTGCTTGCATTAATTAGGAGCGGAGAAGGGAGTTGGAACTCTGTAAATCGTGGAACCGCAGGCGACAGCGCACCGATTAATTTGACGTCTATGACTATTGGGGCTGTAGAGCAGATGCAGCAACGCAACAAAATCTTTGCAGCTGGCGCGTATCAATTCACCCCAGACGTATTGAGCTTGGCCCGCCGTGAAGCAGGGTTGTCACCTGGCGACCGAATGTCACCAGAGAATCAAAACAAAATGGCCATGGCGCTTATTGTTGGTACCAAGCGACCTGCTTTAGCCGCTTACGTCACAGGCAAAAGCAATAATTTAAACGCCGCTCACTACGACATCGCCCGCGAATGGGCTGCATTGCAAGCCCCTAATGGCCGTGGCATGTACGACGGTGATAGAGCTGGCAATATGGCAAGTATCCCAGCGGCAAAGGTCCAAGCTATGTTGATTCAAGCCCGTCAAGAATATCTTTCAGGAGGACGCTGATCCATGCCTATCCAAAAGATCAAAGACCCACAGACTGGCGAGATCCGCGAGGAGTACGTTCTGCCAACAGCAGCACCGGCAAAACCTACAGCTAAGCCAGCGGCCCCGGCTAAGCCTGCAGCAGGCCCTACCTATGGCATAGAAGATATTGGTGGAATAATTCAAGGCCTCACCCAAGGCCCTAGTGCTTTATTGCAAGCTACCCCTGGCTCTGTTTCAGCAGCAGCACAAGAGCTGGTAAAGACTGGCGACCTTGGCAAAGCATTCCAAAAAGGACAGACGACATACATTAAAGATTTAGAAAAGCCTGGCCGTGGTGCCGCCAGAACAATTTATTCCGCTGGTCGTAATATCGTCCAAGAGACTAGCGATCTACTTACTGCTGATATTCCTGCCAAACTTAATATCCCAGGTGCTAGACCTACTACTGCGCAACGACCAGACGCCCCTTTGTTCGGGGTCTTGCCTCCTCTTGCTAAACCAAAAAGCAGTGGTGTTGCTGAAGACCTGGTAACTGGCCTTGTTCAAATTGCAATCCCATGGGCTGGTGTATCCAGAGGTGTGGGCTTTGCTGGTGCTGCTTTATCTAAACTGCCTGGTGCTGCCCGTGTAGGCCAAGCCGCAACAACAACAGCACAAGCAGTCGCTGCCAGTAAAGCCGGGCAAGTAGCTGCTCGTATCCCTGGCGCAGTCCCAGTAGGTAAAGCTATAGCTGAAAACGTAGCTACTAAAGCAGCAGCGACAGGAGCCATTATTGATTTTGCTGCATTTGATCAACACACTGGTCGTTTAACTGATCTAATAGCTCAAACAACTAAAGGCACTCCGCTTGAAAATATTGCTATTGATTACTTAAAATCAGACCCTAAAGATGTAGGGCTTGATGGCCGATTAAAAAACTCGCTGGAAGGGCTTGGATTTGGTACTGGCGTATCAGTAGTATTTCGTTTGCTCGGCGCTGCTCGTGCTGCTCGCCTATATAAAGCAGACCCAACACCAGTAAAAGCTCAGCAAGTACAGCAAACAAGTAGAGATTTAGAAACAGAACTTGCCAAGCAGCAATCAGCAGCTCCGCCTATTGCTCAGCCTGTTCAACCTGCTGTCGCTACACCTCCACCTTACATTCAAGCTCCTGCATTAAAAGATATAGCTGAAGTAAATCCACAAAATATTGTTGTAGACCCGCAACGATTCCAATATAAAATCGCAGGCGCAAAAACTAAAACTGGTGCTACTGGTTCATTGGAAGGCAGCACTGGTTACAACCCATTATATGCTGGCACAATATCAGTGTGGGAAGATCCTGCGGACGGAATTACTTATGTTGTTAATGGCCACAACCGTTTGCGTTTAGCTAAAGAAAGTAATTACGACAAAGTTTTAGTACGGTATTTGCCAGCTAAAACAGCAAAAGAAGCACGGGCCATGGGGGCCTTGCAAAACATTGCAGAGGGCCAAGGCACTGCTATTGATGCTGCTAAGTTTATGCGTGACATGACGGCAAATGCGGCTGCTTTACAACGGCAGGGCCTTAGTATTGGAGGAAAGATAACTTCTAGAGCGGTCCCTCTTGCACGGTTACCCGAGAACGTATTTGATAAAGTAGCGACAGGTGCCTTAACAGAAGACAAAGCTATTGCCTTGGGTTCTGTTGAAGGCATGGACCCAACTGTTATTAATAGCGTTGCTGCCCGTGCCGAAAAGGGCAAGTGGTCTGCTGACAAGATTACGCAGGCTATGCAAGAAGCAAAGTTTGCTACAGCCTCGATCCCCGCTGCTGGCGGTGGCATGTTGCCAGGCTTTGAAGACTTCTTTGCTACCAGTAACTTTGATCAGCTATTGGATGTACGGACAGAAGCCGCAAAGGCTTTGCGTGAAGGGGTAATTGCTTTATCTTCTGCTGCTAGAGCAGGCCGCCAAGGTGTTCTAGAAGCAGCTGGTAATGTGATCGACGTCGCAGGCAGCCAAGCAGCCAAGGCTTCAGCGCAGCAGTCGGTAAACCTATTTGATCGGGTTACCCAGTACGAGGGCCCAGTCCGTGCCCTGCTAAATGATTTAGCGACGCAGGTTACACCTAAGAAAAAAGCTGCACAGGTCGTTAAAGAAAACCTTGCGCAAATACGAGCGGCTATAGATGACGAAGCAAACGGCCCCCGGTTGCCCTTTGAAGAGCCAGCACCAGAAGCGCCAAGGCCACAACCCACACCTGTCGAGCCAGAGCCAATTGCCCCAGAGGCTGCTCCTGTTTCTGCCGCTGAAGAGATAGTTGACAATGTTCTAGCTGCAGTAGAACCCCCTAAAACAGCAGTGCAACCCATGGGCAATGTGGCTGCGGCTGCAATAGAGCCGCCAACAGCTATTGGAGTTGACGAAATTCAAGGCATGTTTGCTGGCTTTGGCAAGGGCTTTACTGAAGGGCCACGCAAGCAAATGTTTGAAGCATATCAACGTAACCAAATTAGGTTTGCTGGCTTTGACGATGAATATCTAAACGCTATGCAGCAACTAAAGGGGAAAGGTGTTGTCGCTAATACCCAAGAAGAGTTTAACAGTTTGCTAGATCGCGTTATTAAGTTGAAAGAAAAACGAGGGCAAGCTGCCGCTTCACCTTTACGCAGTGAAGGCCCTGAGTTGCCTGGGCTGCCTAAGAAGCCAAAGCTTACAAGAGAGGAAATTGAAACACAGTTAGCTGAAATAGACGCGCTGCTAACGCGAATAGAAAAGAACCAGTTAGACATGAGCGTAGACGAGCCAGCCACTCGTGCTTTAGCTGAAGAGTTAACCAAGATTATCCGTACTGTTGCAGGCGACGAGCCAGCTATTCGCTTTAACAAAGCCTTTATGGAAACCAAAGGAGGCGATGTCGCGTGGGGGTATAAGCCAGGGGAAACAATGATAGTTGGTGGCGAGTACGACCCTATAAAAGATATTATTGAAATAAATGGCGTTGAACTTTTAGCGTCTGACATGAAAGAACCAGACTTGTTGCGGTATTTGCTTGATCAGTTAGAGGGAACTGCGTTCCATGAAGCCTTCCACCGTGTTCAATATAACTTCTTAAAGCCAGAAGAATTAAGCGCATTTAACCAATATCTTGGGGAGCTGCAAATAGATAGAGCAGCCGCAGAAGAAATTAGAATTGCTAAAGCAGAAGGCCGCGAACTAAAACCAATTGAGAGGGCTGCCGTAGCTTTCCAAATATACGCTTGGGCCCGCAGGAATAACTTAAACACTGGCAAAGCGTTACGTGGTGCCACCCGCGCACAATTAGAAGAAAAAGGAATTGCCCCTGCAATTGAATCAGCAGGCTTAGCAGTGATGGATACTCTTTATGACTTTGTAGAAAAGCTAAACAATGTCTTTAAAGGCAATGGGTTTGTATCAATTAAATCTATCTTTGAAGATGCCTACAGCGGCAAACTAGCTAAACGTGGCGAGTTAGGGAATGTTCTAGATGAAGCAAACAGAGCTGTTAACCCTGATTACAAAAGATTTGACCTGCTTGAAGGGATGGCTATGGACTACCCCGACACCAGAAGAGGTGAGTTAAGTCTGCCTCCATTGAGAAGCGACGCTGAGGGCCCTCGCCCTCCTGATGAAACATACACCAAGCGGTTTGTTAATCAAATAATAGAAAACAAAAACAAGATTGAAGCTGGTGAAATCACCCTGGATGATCTACTGGTAAATAATGTCCAAAAATTTGAAAGCCCAAGTGGCAAAACATCTTATGTACCAAGCCCACCTGTTAATGCAGTGCAAGCCTACCGTGCATTTAGCGATATATTTACTCGGCCTGAAGCTACTGGCATACCAGTCATAAGCCTTGAAACAATAACCAGGGAAACTAATACATGGCTTGCTAAGAACAATTACAACGCTACGGCAGTGATGGAAGGGTTGCAAAGGCTAAGTGGGCCGCTTACTAATTATGAAGCCAACTTGACGTCTTTAAAAGCTGGCCAGATGTATGTGGATTACGCCAACTTACAAGCTGGCATTGCTGCTAATAAATTTCTTAACGCTGCTGCTGATGAATTTTCAGATATAAACCAATTGACTGCTGAACTTTTAACAGCTGCTACCCAGCAAAAAGCAGCCAACATTGCGTTGGAATCAGTTACACGACCTATTGGTCAATTGCTTTATAGCTTGCAAGGGCAACGGCCAGGGATTGGCTCTATTGAATTTACTCAAGGGTTGCCTTCTGTCAAAAATGTTGGCCAAGAAATCCAAGAAGCTTTAGATGTTCAATCTCAAATACCTGTTGATGAAAGTGTTGGCAAGCCAATTAGCCCAGAACTTGAGGAAGCTATTAGGACGGGGGAATATGGTCCCAAGCAATTAGAAGAGTTGGATAGTTTGGCACGGGCTATGGCGCAATCAGCTGTAACACCTGGCTTTGCTAAGGGTTTCTGGAAGCAAGTTAATGAAAGTGCAGCCCTTGGTACTCGCGGGTTAATTATTTACCGTGCTGCTCAATTGCTAACTTCTGGATTAACATTATGGTCCAACACTATTAACAACGGCATCCGGTTGCTGCAGTTACCAGTTGCTCACGCTTTAGGGGCTGGCTTGTCTGGTTCTGTGCCCAGGGCGTCGCAATCGCTAATGATCTATGGCCAATACGTCAGCAATCTACAAAACGCTTTTAGGTTAGGAACCGAATCCTTTAAGGCTGGACGTGGCTTATACGACTTAGATGATACGACAATGGACTTCCTTGATAAAATGGTTAAAGAAGATGCTCAATTACCGTTAGACCCTAATACTGTAGAAGGCAAGGGCGAATGGGATCTAAATACTATGCCGTGGGTGGACATACAAGATAAAGCAGTATGGGCCATAGCCCAAAGAAAAATATGGCAAGGGCTCAATTTATCAACTCGCACCCAAGTCAGCCTAGATACTTTCTTTAAAGTATTAGCCGGGCAGTCGTTTGAATATGTGCGCAATCTTCAGCCTGGTTTAGACCGTGCTGTAGGCCAAGGTATGGATGCTGGGAGCAAAGAGGCTTGGGGCTTTGCCCAAGAATATGCACAAGCTGCTGTTGATCGTGCGACCAGAGACGTTGTTATTAATGGCCGCACAATTTTGGATGCAGTAATGACTAGCCCGCAAGCGCAAACAGCTATGCGGTATGCCACTTTCACTGACGACATTTGGGCTCAAATGGAAACTCGGACTCCAACGCGAGCACAAGAACTAGCTGCAGCACAAGGGTTAGAAGGCCAAGCTGCTACGGAATACATAAATAACTACCTTAATACCACTGAAGAAATACCTTTCTTTTCTCGAACATTTAGCATGATGCCAGCAGTATGGCAAAAGCTGATTGACTTTAGCCCTTTATTTAGCATCATCCAACCTTTTAACCGTACCCCTGGGGACATAGTTAAATCAGTGGCTCGAATGACACCAGCCGCGCCATTGGTTGATACATTCTGGAGAGACATTAACTCAGCTGATGCCTTTACCCGCGACAGACCTAAGGGTGATATTGCAATGGGCATGGCAGCTATCAGCTTGGGCACTATTGCTATGACACAAGGCCGTGTTGAATTTACTGGTGGTGGCCCGCAAGAACCAAGTGCTAAACAGAAGTGGCGCGAGTCAGGGAAAGTGCCTTATTCATTCCGAGTGAGGACAGGAGAAGACAAAAATGGCCAGCCAATCTTTAGCCCTTGGGTGTCAATGCGAGCATTTGAACCACTTAGTTCATTATTTGGGGGGATGGCTGATTATCAAGAGATCGCAAATAAGCTGCCAACTGAAGCAAGGGAACGACTGGGTTCTGCTTTAACAATGGATTTACTGGTTGCTGTAGCTGGCGGCCAATTAAGCAAATCGTATTACCAAGGCTTTGCAGAATTGTATGAAGCGTTTACAGGTACTGGTGAATTAGACCAAGGGCCTAATGTACGCAGCCCGATTGAAAGGTATATTTCTAGGATCATTATATCAATGGTGCCGTTTAATGCGGCCTTGCGGGCTGGCCGCCGGATTGAAGATCCTACGGTGCGAGTAGTACCACCAAGTCCTGTTGAAGGCGGCCTTACTGGCATCCCAATGCGTTTATTTGAAGAGACCTATAACGAATTACGCAATGGAATCGCAGGCTGGTCGGAATCATTACCGCCACGGATCAACTGGATTACTGGCCAGCCATTGCTGTTGTCAGGTATTATGGGCGATGAGTTCCTGCCACCTGATCAACCATACTTATCTACCTTGGCTCAATTTGTACCGTGGTCTCCATTGCAAGTAGCGCCTAAGGTTGACCCGGTTATGGCTGAAATGACCCGGTTATCTGGTAGGGGGGCTAATTTCCGTGGCCCTACCAATACTGATTTTGGCAAGGAGTTCAGGCTTACGCCTCGGCAATTTGCTGATTACTCAATGGCTGCTGCCAATGTGCGCGATGAATATGGCCGCAACATCTATATGGCATTAGAGCAATTGATCAATTCACCTTTTTACCAATCCTTGCCAGAAGGGGAAGTCAGCACAACTGTGCCTAGCAGAAGGGCTGCTGCTATTGATAGAGAGGTTTCTACGTTTAAAGCTCTTGGCAAAATGTCTTATTTAGGTAGCCGCCCTGATCTGCAACAAGAGCTTGGAGTTATTGAAGGCCGCACCAAACAGGTGCAATATGAGCTTAAATATGGGCAATCCACTGGCCTGCCCCAGTTCACCGAGGCCCTCCGCTAATGGCTTATTCCTACGTCGTCTATACCGGCAACGGGTCCACCACTCAGTTTGCCATTACCTTTCCCTATATAAGGAAGGAGCACATCAAGGTCTACGTCAACTATGTAGACACTGCTTATACCTATGTAAACGACACTACCGTCTTGCTTGCTACAGCGCCTGCTTCTTCTTTACCGGTTGAGGTGCGTCGCATTACCCCCCTTAATAATGTATTGGTTGACTATACGGATGGGTCAACTTTAGCTGCAAGCGATCTAGACACTAGCAATTTGCAGCATTTGTATTCGCAACAAGAAATAGACGATGGGATTAAACAAGGTGTTTTTGTAAACGCCGCGACTGGTTTACCTACTGCAAACAGCCAGCGACTTACTAATGTTGCCAATCCAACTAATGCCCAGGATGCGGCTACTAAAGCCTATGTCGATACAGCAGATGCGCTAAAGGTAACCAAGGCTGGCGACAGCATGACTGGTGCCTTAGCTATGGGCACTAATAAAGTTACAGGCGTAGGGAACCCTACCAATGCCCAGGATGCTGCTACTAAAACCTATGTCGATACAGCAGATGCGTTAAAAGTCGCTAAGGCTGGCGACAGCATGACTGGTGCCCTTTCGACTACAGGAACGCTATCAGCCCAAGGGATAACTTTTGGCAAAGGCACTGCAACTAATACCAATGGCATAGCAATAGGTAGCACTGCTTTGTCAGTTAATACTACCGGCATAAACAATAATGCTTTTGGTCTAAATGCTTTATCAAGTAACACTACTGGCGAATATAACAATGCTTTTGGCTTTGATGCTTTAAAAAACAACATTAGCGGTAATCTCAATACTGCTTTTGGAGATGAAGCTTTAAAAGCTAATACCGGTTCCTTTAACGTGGGTTTTGGAGATTCTGCCCTTTTAGTTTCTACGGGAAATCACAACACCGCTATTGGGTTTTGCGCCTTACAAAACGGCACAACAGGCATCGGCAATACTGTAATTGGAAGCCACTTTACCGGCGTTGCGCCGTCCCTAGTTGCAGCCCCTGTTTTTAATGTTACTACTGAAAATAACCGCGTCGCAATAGGGACCACTGCCACTACTAACGCTTACGTTCAAGTCGCTTGGACTGTAGTATCAGATGCCCGTGATAAAACTAATCTAAGCGCAATCCCCCATGGGTTAGATTTTGTAAAACAATTAAAGCCAACTGCGTTCCAATTTAAATTAAACCGTGAGTCTGAAGAGACCAACGGCCCGTTGCGTTATGGATTTTTAGCACAAGATATTCTTGCTTTGGAAGGCCCTGACAGCGTTATTATTGACAGCGAAGATCCAGAAAAGCTTCGTTATAACGGTGAGTCGTTAATTCCTGTGCTTGTTCAAGCCATCCAAGAGTTAACAGCAAAAGTAGAGGCGTTGCAAGACCGGCTACAATAACAGGGAGCCTTGGCTGCCAAGGCAATATTTACTGCTCTTTGCTTGTCCCCGCTCATGGCAACCCCTCCTTTTGGTTTATCTGTCCCAGGTCTTGCAATTCCTGAGCATGACTACATTACGTTGACATACACGGGGGCAAATGTAACTGGGGTTGTGTACCGTTCTGGCGGTGCTAATGGCCTTGTTGTTACAACTTTAACATTGTCTTACACTGGCGACAACTTAACTACCATTGCTAAGAGCTAACCATGCCATATAAATTCAACCCATTCACAGGAAGCCTTGATGATGCAGGCGCGGCTGGGGGTGCAGTAAACCTGACCGGCGATGTTACCAGCGTTGGGGCTGCAACTTCTATTGCTGCTGGCGTAATTGTCAATGCAGATGTAAGCGCCAGTGCCGCTATTGCAGGCAGCAAAATCAGCCCAGATTTTGGCGCTCAAACTATTGCCACTACCGGCTCAATTGAACTAGGTAACGCGACTGATACGACTTTATCTAGAAGTGCTGCTGGTGTATTAGCAGTGGAAGGTGTGGTTATTCCAAGCATTTCTTCGACCAGCACCCTTACCAATAAAACCCTTACTGACCCTGCCATTATTGGCACAATCATTGAGGATGTATTTACTATTACTGATGGCGCTGCATTTGAAGTTGACCCCGGCAATGGCAGCATCCAACTAATAACGCTTGGTGCTAGCCGCACACCAAAAGCCACAAACTTTGTCGCTGGGGAAAGTATTACGTTGATGGTGAATGATGGCACGGCTTATACGCTTACCTGGACAGATGCGACATGGGGTAGTGGCGGCGTTATATGGAGAGGGGGTAGCGCACCAACACTTGCAACTACTGGTTATAGCGTGATTCAATTCTGGAAAGTTAGCACCCAGGTTTATGGTGCATCGGTAGGAGATGTTGCGTAATGAGGCATCCACATGGATTGAGGGCAGCGGCAACACCGGGCATCGTAACCACAGGTCTAGTATTAAATTTAGACGCAGGCAATTCAGCTTCTTACCCTGGCTCTGGAACCACTTGGACTGATTTGAGTGGTAATGGTAATACAGGAACACTGACAAATGGGCCAACTTACAGTAGCGCCGACGGCGGGTCTATTGTTTTTGATGGGACTAATGATTGCGTAGTTGTTCCTTATAATTCTAATTTAAATCCATCAAATGTGAGTATATCAGCTTGGTTCAAAAGAACTTCTGTAATATCTTATAGTCAGTTTGCTGGTCTTCCTATTTCTAATACTGCCTGGAACTCCCCATATGTTAGTTATGGATTCGAATTTATTGGCACCAGCAGTTCTTTAGCCCTTATTTTGGGCTTTAGCCCTAGTGCTTTTGCGTATACAACTGCGCCAGCAACTGCATCGTTAGCAGTGGGTGTTTGGGTTAATGCGGTCGGGACATATGACGGAAGTAATAGCAAAATTTATATCAATGGTTCATTAATAACTTCAAACGCTGAAACTAGAACTCTTCGTACTGTAAGTGGCAAGTTTACTTTGGGCAAAGAAACAGAAAGCTTATCTAACTACTCTTTTGCTGGAAACATCTCAAATACTATTGTATACAACAGAGCACTTACAGCAGCAGAAGTCACACAAAACTTCAATGCCCTTCGTGGTCGCTATGGTTTGTAGTGATCACCCTTACCCTACATTCTCTAAACCCATGTACGTCCTCGCCCCCAACCAGACCGTTGAGATTTTTCCTTATTCAATTGGCGATCTGAGACGCGACAACCCCAACACTAGTTTTCCTGTTGATCCAACTGAGCAGACATTAGCTGAATGGGATGTATTCCCCGTAACTGATAAGCCCACACCGGATTACAACCCAGCTACACAAAATTGCAATCAAATTGACCCAACGCTTATTGACGGCGAGTGGGTAATGACATGGGTAGTGACACCTGCCACACCAGAACAGATTGCTGAACGCACTGCCGCCAAAGAAACTGAGGTGCGTTACGACCGCAACAACCGGCTAAGCAACTGCGACTGGACTCAACTACCTGATGCACCAGTATCACCCGCGCCATGGGCAACGTATCGCCAGGAACTGCGTGATGTGACAGCTCAAGCTGGCTTCCCGTGGAATGTGGCGTGGCCTGTAGCGCCGCTAGACTAGGGGCAACAACAGCTTGAACCGTGATCGAAATTCTTGCTGCTGCGGCAGGCGCTTTAATCTCAGCCTGCTGCGTGGTGAGCATGACGGCAGGTAGCCGCAATGAAGAAACTCGCAGAGCCGTCACAAAGCTGACTTCCAGTGTGGAGCATATTGCCGAAACTTTAAAAATTATTCATGTTGATATGCGCGAAACCAACCGTGAATTATTCAGCAGGTTATCGCTTGTTGAGCAAAGAGTAAGTAAAGTTGAAGCGACCACCACTCTTTAGCCATGATTATTACTCCTGAAACACTGAGCCAGTACGTTGGTGCTGCCATTGGGGTACATGCCACAGCAGTTGCAGTAGTAAACCTGACGCCAACGCCAAAGGATAACGACAGGCTTGGTCGCTACACCGCTTTATTTGTCAAGCTGTACCGAGCGATAGAGATACTGGCTGGTATCTTCACCCCTTTAGTCAAGAAATAGCAGGTTATTTCTTCTTGGCCTTGGGTGGCTTAGCTGTTTTAGCCGATTCCTTAAAGTCTTTGGCTGTAGGCGCACCAGCCGCACCAGGCTTACGCATTTGTTCGCCAGAGCCTGCCTTAATGCGAGCTTTCTTACGTGCAATGTTGATGTAAAGGCCGTCTTTGGGGTCAGCCATCAGTAGCCCTTCTTGCCGCCGCCGCCCTTGGTGCCTTTGCCGCCTTTTTTCATGGGTTTAGTTGGGATGCAGGCTTATTATACGAGCAAACTTACGTGATTTATGAGCAACTTTCTCGCAGCCGCTAAAAACACAGTACAACCACCCCTCGCTCACCAACAAGCTGCCTGGAATTTTGCTTGGGATCAGCTTGACGACAAACAAAAAGCCGAGTTTTTGGTGCTATTTAGGAGCGACCCCCCGGTCAAGCCTTCATTATCCGTACAACTTGACGTGCCTTACGAGTACCAACTGGATAATGCCAGTGGACACGGCTACCGAGAATGTTTCAGTAGTTCATGCGCCATGGTTGCAAGGTTCTGGAAGCGTGTCGCCTCAGATAATGCGTACAACGTGATTCGCAGCCGCTATGGGGACACCACAGACGCTATGGCACAGGTCAAAGCACTGCAAAGCATGAACTTAGACGCAAAATTTGTCACCAATGCAAGCGTAACTTTAGTAGAAAATGAGCTAAGAAACGGTCGGCCTATTGCTGTGGGTTGGTTGCACCACGGCAGCAGCCTTAATCCAACTGGAGGAGGCCATTGGTCGGTATTAACGGGGTTTGACAACCAGTTTTGGACAGTTAACGACCCAAATGGGGAGGCAAATTTAATCTTTGGGGGGTATACAAGTAGTGCAGGTGGTCGTGGCCAACGCTATTCCCGCTTGAATTTCAATCGCCGTTGGCTTGTCGATGGGCCTAATAGCGGTTGGGCGATTTTATGCAAACCGTTCCCTCCCCACGATGATTGAAACCAAACGCCTTAGCCCTGAAGTCTTGGAGTTTCGCATCCCGTATAAATGCGGGGAAACGTTTGAGTTCTTTCTAGCTTCTGATATTCACCTGGATAATCCCAAGTGCGACCGCAAACTATTTGCACGGCACCTTGATGAGGCTAAGGCTAAAAATGCACCAGCATTATTTTTTGGGGATGTTTTCTGTTTAATGCAGGGCTCGAAGGATCGTAGAGCGGACAAGGGAAGTATTCGTATTGGCCATTTAAAAGGTGCTTATTTCGATACTGTATTTGAAGAAGGTGCTAATTTTCTTAGCAGGTGGGG